>ENA-OQED01000345-OQED01000345.1-human-gut-metagenome-genome-assembly--contig:-NODE-345-length-18598-cov-1.273456_pt1 | contig 18598 bp, 19 predicted proteins | sample MGYA00242790_ERZ504625 | MGnify/ENA primary metagenome ERZ504625 (study PRJEB26092, sample SAMD00036345) | human gut metagenome | host: Homo sapiens | study: EMG produced TPA metagenomics assembly of...
CAACGGAATTGATGCCCGCATAGCGGAGCGAACACGAATGCGGGCCATAAGAAGAAAAGCCATACGAAAAATGCGCCGTTCTGTCTGTGCATACCCAATTTCAAAGGCTCTAAATTATAATATCTCCCCCAAAGAGTGTATCCTCTGGAGGAGATAACAGAAAATGTATAACTTCTACAGCCACTTTATCCTGCACTGCGTCCGGTATCATCACATGGTATCGGCATGATAATATCGATCTGAAACAGCTTATCCTGCGTGGAGATGGAAAAACTGCCGTTATATTTTTCCACAATGTGGCGGACGCTCATCATGCCATAGCCATGGGAATCTTTGTCCGCTTTTGTGGTTACGGGCAGGCCGTCCTTGAATTGAAGAGAATCCTCAAAGTGGTTCTCGGCATGGATGGTCAACATGCGGTTGACTGTCCGCACAGAAAGGTGAATGAACCGCATTTCGGGCGGCTGCAGGGATTCGCATTCAATGGCGTTGTCCAGAATATTTCCGAACAGCGAGAAAATGTCCATCGTTTCCATAAAGGCCACGCCACTGCCATCGGCAATGCAGGTGAACTGTATATTGTGGGATGCGCAGTGCAGACGCTTATCGGTCAGAACAATGTCCAGCGTTTCGTTGCCTGTGCGCACGGCGCTGTTGTAGATAGACACCGAGCGTTCCAGGTCGTCCAAGTACGCCGGATCGACCTGGCCCGTTGTGCGCAGGTTGCGGATCTGGTGCTTTAAGTCATGGCATTTGATGTTGATGGCGTCAATATTTTCTTTCACCAGCTGGTATTGCTTCTGCTCTTCGACCCAAAGCTTTTTCATCGTGCTGATCTCTACGCGGTCCTTGGCGGCGGCCAGCATCTGAACCTGCAAAAGCAGCATAAATATGTAAAAAATAATCTCGCCAATGTTCAAAAGATTATAAAAGAAGATGTTGTACTGGGAGATTGCACCGCTCTCAAAATAAAAAATCGGCGTCAGCATACAGTCCAGCAGCAAGAACAGCAGCGCGTTCTGCATGGGGATCTCGCTGTCCCCCAGAGCGTGCATCTTTTTGCCCACGGTGAAATAGATAAACAGATATACCACCAAAAAACAGGTGATATATAAAAAGGATATGGGAGGGCGTGCGTTCAGTAAAATAAGGAACAAGGCTGCTGTTCAACCGGCAAATGGAGGCAATAACGAGGAACAGCCGGTCGGAAATGTACCATGTTGCAAACCCGGAGCTGAAATAAAACAGCACGTTGGACAGCTTTTCCTTAAAACAGCACAACAGCCCGCCGATCATTAAAAGGATAAGAATGGCCGAATAGAACGCTTCCACTGCAATATTGCCGCCATAGGTGTGGGCAAAGAAAAGGCAGAGTAGCCGGATTGGCACAAGCCAGGCAATGGCCCAGCGCACAAAATGCGGGCGGCGGCTGCAGCGAAAGATAAACGGAAGGGTCGCCAGCAAAAACGCCACGAAAATATCCCAAAACTTTACATTAAAAAGGAACCTGCGGATAAAGGCAAGAGATACCACAAAAACTCACCCCGGCTTTCAAGAGGTCTTGTTCAGGTAGGCAATCACACGGTCACAGAACGCCTTGCGTTTGCGCTGGCTGATGGGCAGCTTGGTGCTGCCAACGATGACTTCTGTTTTGGATACCGATGTGATATGCTGCATGTTGACGAGATGTGAGCTGCTGCACCGCGCAAAATTGTAAGTGTCCAGTTCAGCCTCCACATCCGAAAGTTTGCCCCAGGCTTCAATGCGGCCCATGTCCGTGTGGTACAGGAGCAGGTGGTCCTGTATCTCTACATAATATATTTGGGAAATGCGCATCCGGCGTATGGTGCCCGCCGCCTGTAAGATGACCTCTTTTTCATCCCGCACAGGCAGGTTGCGCAGCGCGCGGAGCATCATGGAAGAAAAGCGGTAGTAATTGATGGGCTTGATGACAAAATCCAGCGCGTCAACTTCGTACCCATTGATGGCATACTGCTCCATGTTCGTGATGAACACCAGCGCTACCACGGGGTCCGCAGCGCGCAGCTGGTGGGAGGTCTCAATGCCGTTGATGCCCGGCAGCTCAATATCCATAAAGATAAGGTCGGCATCCATATGATAATTGTCCATAAAATCGGATGGATTGTCATAGGCCGTGATGGAAAAGCTCTGCCCTTGTTCCCGCTCATATTTCCGCAGGCACTCAATGAGCGTATCGCGGTCTGCGGGATCGTCTTCCAGTATTTTGATTCGTACCATACGGAGCCCTCCTGATCCATTATTACTGCCAGTATAGCACAGCTTTTGCCGGAATTTCAATCGGCTGTTTCCCGCGTTCGGTTGCTGCAGAACGATACATTGGCGTGTATTGCGCATTTTGTACAAATCGAATCCAACGTGATTGTACACATTAACATGTTATCTCCCGAGTCGTTGCAATTCTTTTGTCACTTTTGCATCACTTACGAAATAAAACCATGCACATGGGGAAAAAATGTGCCCGCGGATAGAAAGGATGGTATAGTAAGTACAACGAACCTGGACAAACGATGTGCAGGAATCAAAGAGAAGGAGAAAAACAGATGAAAAGATCCAAACTCTGGTCAGGTCTTACCTCTACGTCCGCAGCTTTGCTTGTGGTCGGCCTGATTGGTCAAAACCTTGCCGCGGCCAATGCAAGCTACATCAACACCGCGCTGGGCACCACGACCACCAAGGTCGTCCAGACGGGCGAAGTTGGCGACACGACCTACTTCAAGAGCCAGTTTGGCGATTTTGACGACCCCGATGCACAGGCAGCCGCCATTGCCGCTGCGCTGGAACAGAACGTCAACGAGATGCGCGAGGGTGCGGCCCTGCTGCGCAACGAGAACAACACCCTGCCGTTGACGAACGCCACCCGCATTTCTGTGTTCGGCCACGCCGCCGTTGATCCCGCTTACCAGGCAAACTCCGCCGGCAACAAGATTACGAACGGCGCGCTGAACTCCATTGACCTCAAGACCGCGCTGGAAGCCCAGGGCTTTGAGGTCAACCCCCAGCTGTGGGATGGCATTGCCGCAGGCACCGCCACCCGCGCACAAGGCGAGGCCCCGCAGTTCGGCGGCGGCTACTCCGTTACCGGCACGGCAACGAACACAGAGGAAAATAAGGCGTTCTATCAGGGCCTAGCCAACACCTGGGCCAATGATTACAAAGATGCCGCCATTCGTTGTGTTTGCCCGTGAGGGTGGCGAAGGCCATGACCTGCTGATGGACGATGTGGACACCGATGGTTCCACCATCAGCAGCCTGGCCCTGCACAAGGACGAGCGCGACCTGCTGGAAATGGTCCGCAAAGACTTTGACAAGGTCATCGTCCTGTTGAACAGCCCCTACCAGATGGAAGTGCAGGACATTATCCCCTATGCGGACTCCATCCTGTTCATTGGTTACCCGGGCCATCAGGCTTCACGGGCGTGGCCGAGATCCTGAAAGGTACGGTCAATCCCTCCGGCCATCTGACCGATACTTACGCGACCGATTCCCTCTCCTCACCTGCCGCTGTAAACTCCGGCACCCGTACCCCGCAGTTTGCCAACGTGGCCGAGATCAACGCCACGATCGGTGAGGATGAGAACGCTGAGTACATGTCCTTCCAGGCCGAAGGCATCTACATTGGCTACCGTTACTATGAGACCCGTTACGCCGATGCCGTTATGGGCCAGGGCAACGCCACCGCTCCTGTTGGCGCACTGGAAGGCGCTTCTTCCTGGAATTACGCCGATGAAGTGCAGTATCCGTTCGGTTATGGCCTGTCCTACACCACGTTTGACCAGAAGCTGGACAGCGTGGATGTGGGCGAGGACGAGATCACCGCGAAAGTTACCGTGATGAACACTGGCGATATGGCCGGTAAGTCCGTTGTGCAGCTGTACGCACAGACCCCTTACAGCGATTACGAGCGCCAGCACGGCGTTGAGAAATCCGCCATCCAGCTGGCAGGCTTCGGCAAAACGCAGGAACTGGCCCCCGGTGCTTCCGAAACAGTCACCATCACGGTGGACAAGTACCTGCTGGCCAGCTATGATACCACCGCCCATGACGGCGCAGGCGGCTACATCCTGTCCGATGGCGATTACTACCTGGCCATTGGCGAAGATTCCCATGATGCACTGAACAATGTTCTGGCCGCCGAAGGTTACACCGCAGCCAACGGCATGACTGCCGAGGGCATTGCCGCCAAGACCTACAGCTTCAAGCAGAGCTTTGACGATGACAAGTACCGCACCGGCGAGAACGGCGCTATCGTTTCCAACCAGTTTGCGGATGCCGACCTGAACTACTGGGTCGATGGTGCAGGCACCTACCTGTCCCGCAGCGACTGGGAGGCTACCTACCCGGTCGAGCAGACCACCGTGGAAGCCACGCCGGAAATGATGAATATACTGGCTGGCGAATGGTACGAGAAACCCGAAGGAGCACCGAGCTATTCGGAAGTTGCTGCCAACTTCGGCGTTGATTCCGGCCTGAACCTTGCCATGATGAAGGATGTTCCCCTGTCTGACCACGAAACCTGGCTGAAATTCATCTATCAGCTCCAGCCCGAAGATCTGCCCAATACCACCGCTGAGAGCTTCCAGTGCCCCGCTGTTGGCGACCTGAGCCCGGCCTTTGCCGTTGGCGATGGCTGTGACAGCGTTGGCGGTACCTATCCCCTGACCGTTGAGTTCAACGGCGAGCAGGTCAACCCCGTTACCACCCGCTACTGCTCCAACGTTGTCCTGGCCGGTACCTTTAACGCCGACCTGTACGCTGGCCGCGGCACCATGATGGGCGAGGATGGCATGTGGTCCGGCTACATGATCAACTACAACCTCGGCAACGACCTGCACCGCACCCCGTTCGGCGGCCGTAACTTTGAGTATATGTCCGAATGCCCCATCCTGAACTACCTGGCAGGCGCTGTGGAAGTGGAAGCCATGGAGAAAACCGGCTCCCACGCTGGCCCCAAGCACTTTGTCGGCAACGACCAGGAATTCTACCGCGAAGGTCTTGTCTGCTTCTTCAATGAACAGGCGTTCCGCGAGGGCAACCTGAAAGCCTTTGAGGGCAGCATCCGCGTGGCCAACGCAGGCGGCCTGATGCAGTCCTTCGAGCGTCTGGGCCTGAAGTGGTACTCCGCCAGCTATGCCCTGAACACCACGATCCTGCGCAACGAATGGGGCTGGAACGGTGCCATTGATACCGACGCTGCCCCCTGCTTTGACGAGTATGTGGACGGCGGCTACAAGAACCATGCAGCCGAAGTTCTGGATGCAGGCACGCAGGAATGGTGCCTGGACGGTGTCGGTGGCCACGGTCAGTGGATCCTGCAGAAAGCAAAGGATACCGATGACGGCCACCTGCTGGAGCTGCTGACCGAAGCCGCTATCAGCTGGGAGTACGCCATCAGCCGCTCGGTCGTTACCAACGGCACGGCATCCAACTCCGTCATTGAACATGTTACACCGTATTGGCAGACCGCCATCACCGCCGAAATCGCCGTTACCGGCATCCTGACCGCCGTATTCTTTGTCCTGCTGGTTCTGAGCAAGACCAAGAAAAAGGCCAAGAAACAGTAAGAAAGGAGCGAGCATTGTGAAAAACAAAGCGTTTGGCTTTTATACCGCCGCACTGACCCTGATTTTGACCGTTGCAACGCTGGTTGCTGTGCTGATTTACGGCTCCAAGGGCGGCGTGGTCAACAGCCTGGTCCCCATTGCCCTGGGTGCAGCCGCCGTTTGCGAGGTCTCTCTCCTCTTCGGAGAGAAAGTCTGGACCGATTTTACCGGCATCATTGCCGCCACCCCTGCTGGCTTACGCCATGATGACAGTTCTTTCCGATGGTATCTGGAACGTTGCTGAAGCGTTCAACGGCATCAAGATGGTTGGCATGCCGGAACTGTCCGGTATGAACATCACGATGGCTGTGCTGAACCTGGTCGCCATCGTTACCGCCATCATCACCAACTTTGCGCAGAAAAGTAAGTAAGCCGCAATAGGCTCCGTACTTACAAGCCGTCCGGGGCATGCGTCCCGGACGGTTTTTCTTTGGTAATACCTGCAACATTCCGAAAGGCAGCACAACATGAAAGCAACAAGTTTTAACACTGGCTGGACCTGCCGCCATTTGGGCAGCTCCGCCCCCGGCACGCCCGTTACCCTCCCCCACGATGCCATGCTGGCCGAGGAGCGCAGCCAGACCTCGGCAGGCGGCACCAACACAGGCTGGTTTGCGGGGTACGATTATCTGTATGAAAAGCACTTCACCCCCGATGCCGCGCAGGCGGCGCAGTGCGCAGTGCTGGAATTTGAGGGCGTTTACCATAACGCCGAAGTACACCTGAACGGTGAGAAAATCGCATCTTGCCCCTATGGCTACAGTGATTTTTACGCGGACCTTACGGGCAAACTGCTGCCTGGCCAGGACAATGTGCTAGAAGTTATTGCCCACAATGCGGATCAGCCTAACTCCCGCTGGTATTCCGGCGCGGGAATCTACCGCCCCGTCACCCTGTGGACTGCCCCCGCACGGCACATCCTGCCCGATGGTGTGCAGGTCCGCACGCTGAGCATTGACCCCGCGGAGGTGGAAGTGACCGTGCAGACAACAGCCAGCGGCGCGGTGGCGGTTGCCATCCTGGATGATGAGCAGACCGTGGCCACGGCGCAGGCAGAATCCAACAGCAAAGCTGTTCTGCGGGTGCAGATCCCCAATGCCAAACTTTGGAGCCCCGATTCCCCTGCACTCTACCGCTGCCGAGCCATGTTTGGCGATGACTGCGCCGAGACGACATTCGGTGTGCGGACCCTTTCCTGGGGCGATGACGGATTTTTGCTCAACGGCAAGCGGGTCATCCTGCTCGGTGCCTGTGTCCACCACGACCACGGCGTTCTGGGTGCCTGTTGTTACCCCGAAGCGGAGGAACGCAAAGTCCGGCTGCTGCAAAAGGTGGGCTACAACGCTGTGCGCTGTGCCCATAACCCCTGTTCTAAGGCATTTTTGGATGCCTGCGACCGGTTGGGTATGCTGGTCATGGATGAATACGCCGATATGTGGTACATCCACAAGACCCAATATGACTATGCGGGCTACCTGCCCGACCACTGGCGGCAGGATCTGGAATCCCTTGTCCGCAAGGACTACAGCCATCCGTCAGTGATCATGTACTCCATCGGCAACGAGGTGGCCGAGACGGCCCAGACCCGCGGCATTGCGCTGACAAAGCAGATGACCGAGCACATGCACAGTTTGGACAGTACCCGTCCCGTGACCTGCGGGGTGAACATCTTCTTCAACTTCCTGTCCTCAATGGGCTTTGGTGTTTACAGCGATGACAAGGCGAAGAAAGAGGCCGAAGCTGCCGCCAAGCGCGCAGCGGCTGGCAAAGAGGCCCCCAAGAAAAAGGCCGTCGGCAGCGAGTTCTTCAACAACCTGGCGGGTTTCATGGGCGCGGACTTTATGAAATGGGGGGCATCCCTGCCGCCCTGCGATTGGAAAACGAAAGATGCCTTTGCAAATATGGACGCCGCGGGGTACAATTATGGCATACGCCGGTATAAGCATGACCTGAAAAAATACCCGCACCGCTTGATTGTCGGAAGCGAGACGTTCTGCAGCGATGCCTACCGTTTTTATGAGCTGGCCAAGCACGAACCGCGCCTGCTGGGCGATTTCGTCTGGGCGGGTATGGATTACCTGGGTGAGGTCGGCATCGGCGCGTGGGAATACCCGGACTATGTACCGGATTTTCCCACGGGCCGGGCTGGATCGCAGCCGGGGCAGGCCGCATTGACCTGATTGGCCGCACGCAGGGCGAAGCCCTGTACACCCGTGTGGCACTGGAACGGGAAAAAGGCCCGCTGCTGGCCGTCTGGCCTGTCAACCACACCAAAGAAAAGCACTCCCCCTTCCGCGTGGCGCATGTCCCACGCCATCCCCAGCTGGAGCTGGCACGGTTGTGAAGGAAAACCTGCCATGGTGGAAGTCTATGCCCGCGCCGCCAAAGTGGCGCTGAAAATCAACGGCAAAACCGTGGGCGAAGCTGCGCCAAAAAACGACTGCGTTGTGCGCTTTTCCTGCACTTATGAAGATGGCACCGTTGAGGCAGTCAGCTATGATGCAGCCGGGAATGAGATTGGCCGCACGGCCCTGCATACCGCCAACACCGAGACCCGGCTTTGCCTTGTGCCGGAAGAAGAAACCGTCCGCCCTGGCGGGTTGGCGTTTGTCCAGCTGCGATACACCGATGAAAACGGCACGGTGAAGTCGCTGGAGCGCGGCACTGTTACCGTTAAAGTCCGCGGCGGAACCCTGCTGGGGCTGGGCAGCGCCTGTGCCTACAGCGAACGCGGCTATCTGTCCGATACCACCGATACCTATTTCGGCGAAGCGCTGGCCGTGGTCCGTGCGGATGCTGATGCAGATACCGTGGAACTGACCGCCGCGGACGGCACCCACAATGCTGCCTGCTGCATCCCCTGCAAGGAGTGAACGTATGTCTCTGTACGGTTTGGGCCTGCGGGCCAGCTTCAAAATCAGCGATACAATAAGGGACCGCGGTTTGCAGGCGCCAAAAGACATTGTCCGTTTTGATAATCTGCCCTATGGCACGGACCCGCGCTGGCAGACATTGGACGTTTACCGCCCCAAAAACGCCGGAGGCACCGCACTTCCCGTGATTGTCAGCGTTCACGGCGGCGGCTGGGTCTATGGCGATAAAAACCTTTATCAATATTACTGTATGAGCCTGGCCCAGCATGGCTTTGCCGTTGTGAATTTTTCCTATCGGCTGGCCCCGCGGCACAAGTTCCCCGCCGCCTTGCAAGATACCGATGCGGTGTTTCACTGGGTAATGGCCCACGCGGTGGATTATCATTTTGATACTCGCCATGTTTTCGCCGTGGGCGATTCGGCCGGGGCTAACATTCTGGGGCTGTACGCAGTGCGGTGCGCTGACCCGGCAGCTGCAAATATTCCGGTTACCCCGCCGCCCGGCTTTGTGCCGACGGCCCTTGCGCTGAACTGCGGGCAATACTGCATTTCCCGCGGGCAAAAAGGGCTGATCGCCCACCTGCTGCCGGACATCCTGCCAGACGGCGGTACCGATGCCGAACTGCATGCCATGGATGTGACAGCCCATGTAACGGGCCGCTACCCGCCCTGCTTTGTCATGACCGCCAACAACGACTTTTTGAAGGAGCAGGCCCCGCTGATGACCGCAGCGCTGGAACGCTGCGGTGTGCCCTGTGTGTACCGCTGTTACGGTGACGAAACACAAAAGCTGGGGCATGTTTTCCACTGCAATATCCGCGCAGAGGCGGCACAAAACTGCAACACGGAAGAATGCGGTTTTTTCAAGCGTTTTATGGAATGAAAGGAACTTCCTTATGAATCAAACGAAAAACGGGCCATGGAACAGCCCGCTCCTGCGGTCGCAGGTCACATCGGAGGATGTCCGCCCGCCGGAGATGCTGTTCGGTTACCTGATCGGTCCCTTTGGGGCATTGCTGGTTTCGGGGATTTTTACCAGCCAGCTGCAAAACTACCTGACCAACGTGCTGAAGCTGGACCTCGGTTTTTTGACGACCCTGCAGCTGCTTTCCACAATTTTGATCGTTGCGGCCAACCTGGTGGTGGGCCAGCTGATTGAGCGTACCCGCACCCTTGCGGGCAAGGCACGGCCCTGGATCCTGCTCTCTGCGCTGACGCTTTCGGTTGCAAGCGTATTGATGTTCATTGTTCCGTTTGCGGACCGCACCGCCCGGATGGTCTGGATCGCCATTGCCTACAATGCGTATTACGCCGTGGGGTTCCCCATCTACAACACAGCCAATTCCACGCTGGTGCCGGTTTCCACCCGCAACAGCAAACAGCGCTCCACGCTGGCCTCGCTGACGAACATTGCCAGCCTGGGCGTGATGGGCGTTGGCTCCATGATTTTCCCCACGCTCGTTTCGATGGCGCTGAAAGAGGACCAGCACCTCTGGTTCGTTGCCATGCTGGGTGTGGCGATCTTTACGGCGCTGACGATCCTTCTGCAGTTCCGGTTCACGCGGGAGCGCGTGACCGAGGAATCAGCAGGCGCGGAAAAGGCCGAAAAAAGCAGCGCTTCCCTCGGCGAGCAGGTCAAGGCTGTCACCAGTGAAAAGAGCTGGTGGCTGGCGATGCTGTTCTATGTGGCGTTCCAGTGGGGCGGCGCTATGAAAAACGGCTCCATGACCTTTTTCTGCCAGTGGGTGCTGGATAACAGTTTTTTCAATACCGCCAGCCTGGGCGATGCCTGGGGCATGTCACAGTCTTTGCTGGCCGTGCTGGGTGCCATCCCGATGGCTGTTGCTGCGGTCTTTGTGGTGCCACTGGCCAATAAGTTTGGCAAGCGCCTGACCTGCCTGGTGGGCATGGTCATCGGCGTGGCAGGCGGCGTGATCGCGGGCCTTGGCGGCAGCAATATCATTCCTGTCGCCATCGGCATTGCGCTCAAATGCCTTGGCTCCTCCCCTGCCTGTTACCTGATCCTTGCCATGCTGGCCGATGTCATCGACCACATTGAATACACCCGCGGCATCCGCACCGATGGCCTGACCATGTCGGTCTACAGTGCGCTGATGGTGGCCGCCACCCCCGTGTGCAACGCAATTTTCAGCGGTATCCTGAACGCGAGCGGCTATGACCAGAGCGCAGATGTGGCGCTGAACACGCTGGGCCAGTCCGCAGCTGTCAACACGGCCATTTCCGTCAGCTATATCTGGGTGGAAACGGCTGCCTATGCGCTGTGCGCCGTGCTGGTGTTCCTGTGGACCGTTGAGAAGAACCTTCCCGCTGAGCAGGCCGCCATCGTCGAACGAAAAAAAGGAGCCACGCAATGAAGTACCGGCTGAACACCACCAACTACCACGATTTCGCCACCTTCGCGGTCAACAAGTTGCCCGCACGCAGCTACTTTATCCCCTACCCCGGCCGCGCCGCTGCGGACGCCGTGGCACCGAAACAGAAGCGCTATGCATCGCCGAAAGTCCAATGCCTGAACGGGGAATGGGATTTTAAATTCTACCCCCGCCCCGCCGAACTACCGGTTGAACTTGACACCGATGCAGTGCATTTTGATAAGCTCGATGTTCCGTCCTGCTGGCAGTTCCGCGGGTACGATAAGCCGTTTTATGTCAACATCCGCTACCAGTTTCCCTACAAGCCGCCGGTGATCCCCACGACCGGCAAGGTTAGCCGTACCTTTTCTTGGCTGGGCTGCGATACCGGCATCCGCCCGCAGTGGAAAGTCCCCGGCGAGGAGTACAATTTTGTCGGCGTCTACCGCCGCTTTATTGAAATCGATGATGCTGACAAGCGCCGTATCGTCTCGTTTTTAGGCGTTGCCAGTTGCATGGATCTGTATGTAAACGGGTTCTTTATCGGCTATTCCGAGGGTGCGCACAACACGGCGGAGTTTGATTTGACCGAAAAGCTGAAATCCGGGCATAACGAACTGGTGGTTGTGGTACACCGCTGGTGCAATGGGACCTATCTGGAAGACCAGGATATGTTCCGCAATAACGGCATTTTCCGCGATGTGCTGCTGCGCACCGAGGAGCCAACGGACCTGTGGGACATTGATGCCAAAACCGAGAAAAAGCCCGATGGCTACACGCTGACCCTTTCCGCGCAGACGCTCTCTGATATTGACGTGGCGTTTACCGTCAAAGGCCACGGCCTGGAGCAGACAGCAACCGTTACGGCCAGGAATGGCACGGCGCAGGCTGTGTTTGCGGGGCTTGATGTGACCGAGTGGAATGCCGAAGTCCCGATACTGTACAATATTTACTATGAAACCGCCACCAGCTGCGTAAAAGAGAAAATCGGCTTCCGCACGGTTGAAATCAAGCAAGATGTGTTCCTGCTCAATGGCCGCAAAATCAAACTTAAGGGCGTGAACCACCACGATACCGATGCGGCCAACGGCTACACCATGTCCCCCGATGATATCGAGCGTGATATGCTGGTCTGTAAGCGGTTCAACATCGACACCGTGCGCACATCGCACTATCCCCCGGACCCATTGCTGCTGGAACTGGCGGACGAGCTTGGCATTTATATTGTAGACGAAAATGACCTGGAGACGCACGGTACGTTCGCCATGCAGCTCCCGCCGACCTACAACTCCATCAGCAACGACCCCAAGTGGGAAAGCCACTATATGGACCGCATCATGCGGCTGTATCAGCGGGACAAAATCCGCGGGAACACATCGGTTATTATGTGGAGCCTTGGCAACGAGGCGGGCGGCTATCACAACACCGATGCCATGTACGATTACCTCAAGCAGCACTCTCCCCTGCCGGTGCACTATGAGAGCGCCATCCACTGCAAGCGCCAGGCTTACGATGTGGGCAGCGAGATGTACCCCAGCGTCAAAATGGTGCACAATGTCGGCGAAAAGCGCCGCAAACAGGCCCGGCTCAATGACCGCCCATATTTCATGTGCGAGTACGCCCACGCCATGGGCGTTGGCCCCGGCAACACCGAAGCCTACTGGCAGGAAATTTATAATTACGATAACCTCATGGGCGGCTGCGTGTGGGAGATGGTGGACCATGCCGTTCTGCACACAGACGGCAGCTACACCTATGGCGGCGACCATGGCGAGTGGGAGCATGACCGCAACTTCTGCGTGGACGGTCTGTTCTACCCCGATCGCAGCCCTTCCACAGGCGCAAAGCTCATGCGCTTTATCTATCGCCCAATCCGTGTGGCGCATGTCAGCGGCGGGCAGTTTGAGGTGTTCAACACAACGGCATTTTCGATCGGGCGTTACCGCCTGGCGTTCCGCTGGAATGACGGCAGCAAAACAATATTGACCCCGCAGACCGCACCTCTTACGAAAGAAACGGTGACGGTGCCGCTTGGCAGGGCTGTGGACGGTCTGCTGGCGGTCATAGTCGAAACAACTGACACGGTGACCGGACAGATTGTGTCCGAGGAACAGCTTGTGCTGGCGCAGGAAGTAGCCGCCGCGCCCGCTGTGAAGCCGCTGCCGGGGGGATGTTGCAGTCGAAAAAGGGCGGCTTGTCTGCCGCAAAAGCGGCGTGGTCGTTGCAGCCGGGGCTGATGAGGGCACGCTTTTGTACCGCGCCCCCACCGATAACGATGTTGACGCCATGTTCCATAACCTGATGGTGCTCTATACCCGCCAGACCGAGGAGACCGTTTCAACACAGCAGACCGCCGATGGTTGGCAGGTCGTGACCAAAATCACCAACAAACGCGGCCATTATATGGTTACCGATACCTACAAGGGAACGGACAGTGGTGTGCTGGTCACCAGCGTGCTGCATCGCGTTTCCGGCAGTCAGGAAATTCCACGTTTTGGCAAGACGTTCCGCCTGGACGAGGTTTTTGATGCAGTGCATTATGTTGGCCGCAGCGGAGAAAGCTATTGCGACATGAAGGATCAGTTCCCCATCCGTGCGGTGGATTGTACCGTGGCCGATATGACCGAGCCGAATCTGCGCCCGCAGGAGAGCGGCAACCGCATGGACTGTACCGTGGCTTCTGTCTCCGATGGAAAGACTTGCGTGGTCTTTGAGGCTGTTGGCCGCCCGTTTGAACTGGGCATCAAGCCATACACCGACCGCGCACTGCTCTCCATGAAGCACCGCAGGGACGAGGCCCGTACGGGGACCTATGTAACAATCCAGGCCTTCCAGCAAGGCATTGGCACCGGCGCCTGCGGCCCCGGGGTGATGCCGGAGTTTAAGTATCATTTGAAAGAAGATTGCACATTGCAATTTTTTGATCCGAATTGAAGAGGCTTGACGAAATATCAGTAAAATTGCTGCTGCTCTGTCGGCGGCAAACAATACGGGTCTGAAAAATTATGATTCAGAGTCAGATAGTATTCCGAACCCGTAAGGAAATAAAAAGAAAAGAAGCAGGAACCGTTCGTGGTTCCTGCTTCTTTGGTATATGTGGCAAAAGCAATCGGCATTGCCAATACAATGCCGGATCAGCCGATGACATGATTTAAAATCAGCATAAAGAGAACGCTCAGACTGTCCTTGTGCAATAAGGAGAGACCCTTATTGCTGAGAGCCTGAAAGTCTATGATGACCATAAATTTGGCGGCTGCAGGAAGTTAAGCGATGATTCGCATTTTACCTATGGAAATGTGGCGCGTGCTGTTTTTTGTTTTAGACTGTTTGAAAGTGCTTTAACGCAGGTTTGCTTCAAGGCATATTTTGTGCAGCCAGCCCTCTCCCCTCCCCTGCTTTACGCACGAGGACTCATCACTGTAATACATGCAGCGCAGCCATAGGATTGACTTTTGCAGGAAGATACTGTAGTATGATACTATCATGAGTAAGTGTACCTTCTTCTAAATATTCTAGCAGTTCTGTGATGTATGGTTTTATTACAGGCGGGCTATTAGTTCCTAAAGAAAGGCGTGGACAAAACGGAGCACGGCATCCAATGTCCAATCATAGTGTATGAAAAATAAAGATGAAAAGAATACAATGACAGAATCACCGGATGTTATCATTGGTGAAGTTCTGCCGGATGAAAAGGCGGACGGCAAGAAAAAGCAGCTTGTGCCCAGGAAAAGTGACAATGTGGCGTTTGGCTCTTTCATCACGAAAAGCAACGATTTAATTCAAAGGACAAAGTATTCCCTGCCCCGCAACGAACAGAAAATCCTTTTTATGATGCTGTCCAAGATCGATCAGCGCCATGATATGGATGCATCGAAGTACTATACCATTTCGTTTGACGATTTTGCAAAGCTTACCGGGGTCAATGCGTTGGACAGCGGTTATGCAAATTATCTGCGCAAAACCATTGAAAACCTGGAAAACCGGATGTTCTGGGTTCCCCTTGGGAATGATCAGTACAAAACGATGTCGTGGGTGAACCGTGGTTCTATCGTCGATATGAAGAAAAAGACGATCAGCATGCGCTTTAACCCAGATATCTGGAAAGATATTGCACAGCTGACAAGCAATTATACATCCTATAGCATTGAATACCTGCTGATGATGCAGAGCACCTATTCTATGCGTGTGTATGAGATCATTTTGTCATATGACAACGGAAACAGAGATTATTCCTATAACAATGGGTTGATTTTTGAACCTGTAACAGAAGAAGTTCTGCAAAAGTTCCCCAATAAGCGGGAAGAACTGAAAGGGTTCAAATATAAGCGGTTTGATATGGAAGAATTCAAGGGTATGCTTTCCATGCCTACCCGTGATGAAATCAATAGAAGCAAGGGCAAAAGCAGAGACAGTTCCGCGCAAAAGTTCAGCCGCGATAAACCGCTGACGGAAAAATACAAAGTATTTTCTGACTTTGAAAAGAACGTTCTAGCAATGGTCAAAAGCGAGATCAATGAGATGACAGACCTGTGGTTTGACTATGAGCCGGTGCGCCGCCGCGGGGTTCGGAAATACGAGTTCCTTTATATCTTCATCAAGTACAAAAACCGGGAAGAAATGAAGAGCGTCAGAGCGTTCCATCAGGAGCATAAAGGCGCTGATACAGAAGTAAGCAGAAAACCAAGAAAGCGCCGCAGCTCGGTCAGCAAAGAAGCACTGGAACAGTACAATCAGCCGCTGAAGGAAGCCATTTTGACGACAACCTATCGCCTGGCACGCAATGAACTGGCGGTAAAGGCGCAATATCAGACCTATGAAAAAAAGCTGACACCGGAAGAGCGAAACATCTTCATCGATATTTTCACATATACGTCAAAAATATTGACCAACACAAAAAAAGCGGGACCAGGCAGAGGAAACGCTGGAAGCGTTGAACCGGATTATCAAAGATAATAACGGGCTAAAAACTTGGGCATTGGGAATGAGCGTTAAATATAAAGCGATGCTTGAACGCGCAAAGGAAAGAAAATCTGCGCAGTATTACCGCACGGTGGTTTATAATGACATTATAGAAAATTCTGCCGCGATCATCGCTGACGGCACAAAACGCGCAGCATTACTGGATGGCGACAGAACGGATCTTTTCAAGTTCGATTGGTCGCAGTTTGATGAGTAATAGAACGTAAGGAAGTATAAGAATGAAAAAGAGGTTTGCAAAAAGCAGACCTCTTTTTTGTTTCAGAAAAAGCGCGAAAATAAACGAATTGAAAAATTGACAACAGGTACTTGAGTCGTGACAGGTAAATCAAGAGGAAAAGAAGGCATTATCCCCAGGATTCGTGTTGACATGACGAGCGGGTATGCTATAATTAGCTTATTAAGACGAACACTTTACAGGAAAGAACAGAAGGAAAAGAAGAAAAGATTGCCAGCAATATCAAATAGCAACAGGTACGCAAGTCGCCGCATAATAGTTACAACAAAAGAGAAAACTTTACTTTATGACAACATGTACCTAAGTCTTTCCGCTTTATAATCAACCAACGAAATGAGGGAACGCCAATGGCAGCACAGATCATTACGATCGCCATCGAGAAAGGCGGAGCAGGAAAAACGGTCACTGCTTCTAACCTCGCCTATCTGATGGGCGATGAGGGTAAAAAAGTCCTTTGCATCGATACAGACCCGCAGGGAAACCTGACGAGCGCTTTGAGCGGCGGCAATGGAATTACCAGCGGCGTTTATAATGGAAGAGCTCTTTTTGATATGTTTGATGGCTTCCGTTATACCAAGACGAGGACTATATCACCGAAACGGAATACGAAAATGTAGATATGATCCCCTGCAGCGCGCAGACGCCGCGGATCAACCAGCGTATTCCGGGAATTTTTGAGGATGCACAAACCTACTTCAAGCCGGGCGACCCGAAATGCCTGACGAATATGGGAGAATTCCTCTATTACTTTTTAAATCAGGTCCGGGAGGACTATGATTACATCATTATTGATACCCAGCCGACCCGTGATTCACTCTTGCTGACGAATGCAATCAATGCGGCGGATTATGTGCTGATTCCCTCTCTTTGTGAGGCAAATTCGCAGGAATCGGCGTTCCGTACTTATGCGCTCTGCAATGAGCTGCGGAATACCCCCGGCAGCCATCTGAAAGGCGTTGGCGTAATTCTTACGATGGTAGTGAAAAAGGCAGCTACTACAAAAATTATCCGCGACCAGTGCAAACAGGTTTTAGGGGCTTCTCTTATAAAACGGAGATTCCCAGCGGCCTTAGTGTGAATATGTCGGTTACGAAGCATCTTCCCGTATGCTATATGGCAAAAACACAGCCGGTTGCGGTGGCCTATGGCAAGGCTTACGAAGAACTAAAGGCTCAGCTTGCAAAGATGGGGGTGAACTGAAATGGCAATGAAAAAGAAGATGAAGGGGAACATAACGTCCCCTGCTCTCCCCGGCAAAAGTATTCTTGCAGAGGTAAACAATAACGAGGCGGGCAACATCTATAATAGTTTGTTCGCTAAAAACAGAAAAGTTGAATACGATAATAAATATATTGCGTTGGTTAATATCCGAACCAACCCGGATAACCAGATTTTCCGTGTAATGGATGACGATGAAGACATCCGCATTTTGGCGGAAGATATTAAGCGCAATGGGTTGATGCATAACCTTGTTGTATTCCCTGAACAGCGCGAAGAAGGAATGGTATATGTTTTGCTTTCCGGCGAACGGCGGTTTCGTGCATTGAATTACCTGCAAGAAAAAGGCGATGCAACATGGAATATTGTGAATTGCAATGTTGTGATAACACCTTTGTCTAAAAATGAAAGAAAAGTGCTACTGTACAGCGCAAACCTGCAGGTCCGCGGTGGATTCAGTGATGAAGCAATTCGCCGCCAGGCGATTGCGGAATTTATCACCTGCCTGCAAAAAGAACCTTATAATATGAGCAGAGAAGAAGCCCTTGGCGCGACAAAAAGCGTCAGTACCGTAAATCCACGCACGATTGAGCGGGATGCGCGGATCGAAGAGAAGCTGGAGGGCAAACTAAAAGAACTTCTAAATGATAAATTTTTAACGAGAAGCGAATGTGAGACTTATCTGCGGTTTGAAGAGGACATGCAGGATGAAATCGCGGAGCGGTTTGCCAAATTGCAGGAAGTAGATTGCCATAGCAGCGATACAGAAGATGCGGGAAAGAACTATGTAGAGGTTCTTCGGGACAATCTGCATGACGCATTCAGAGAGCTGCTATACGATGCACAGCGCCAGGGAACGACCAAAGAATACGAAGCTGCTTATAAAAAGGCGATTCTTTATTTTGACGATGGTCTCGCTGAACTGAAAGGGAAAGCGGATGAATACGGCAAAGCTAAGGTAAGCAGCCAACCGAAAGAAATTTCCGCCATCGATTACGAGGGCAAAAAAGAAGCCGCCAGGGACCGTGCGCGAAAGGAACACGAGGTTACAGAAACCAAGAGCAGCATGATCCAGAAAAGTGTTCCCCAAATGGTCAAAAAATTGAATAAGGCATACAGCAGTAAGGCATTTGCAAAAGCGCTGAAAGGTGTATCCAAAGAATCCCGTGATGCAGATGTTGCGGCGCTGAATGAAATCATCGAGATTTCGATGAAGCTTAAAAACATCATAGAATCGATCGATTGATGCCGGTGGACACAATGAAAAAAGAAAGAGTT
>ENA-OQED01000346-OQED01000346.1-human-gut-metagenome-genome-assembly--contig:-NODE-346-length-18560-cov-1.326914_pt1 | contig 18560 bp, 16 predicted proteins | sample MGYA00242790_ERZ504625 | MGnify/ENA primary metagenome ERZ504625 (study PRJEB26092, sample SAMD00036345) | human gut metagenome | host: Homo sapiens | study: EMG produced TPA metagenomics assembly of...
TACGTCTCGCAGTCGATGTGCTCTTTTATCTTTCTCCTGTGCAACCCACTCGATACCTCCTACGATATCTCTGGATGCAAGGAGCATACCTGCAAGTACCAGCTCTTTTACGCCGTTTGCGTTAGCTCCAGGCGTGTTGAATACAACAACACCCTTCTCTGCATACTCCTTAACCGGAATATTATTGACGCCTGCACCTGCACGTGCAACTGCACAAACGCTCTTCGGCAGCTCCATGTCGTGCATTTTTGCACTTCTTACAAGGATTGCATCACACTGGTCAGCGGTCTCTGTTTTTTTATAATTATCGCCAAAAAGTTTCAGACCTTTTTCAGCGATCGGATTCAGGCAATGATACTGGAACATTATGCATTCTCCTCCTCGAATTTTTTCATGAATGCAACCAGTGCCTCTACGCCGGCCTTTGGCATGGCATTGTAGATGCTGGCACGCATTCCGCCAACAGTACGGTGTCCTTTCAGGTTTACAAGTCCTGCTTCAGTTGCCTCTTTGACAAACTTGGCATCCATTTCCTTGTCACCGGTTACGAACGGTACATTCATAAGAGATCTGTCTTCCGGAACTACAGTTCCTTTGAACAGCTTGCTGGAATCCAGGTAATCATAAAGGATTTTTGCTTTTTCCTCATTGTGCTGTTTCATCACTTCCAGACCGCCCATTTTCTTCAGCCATTTAAATACTTTTCCGCATACATAGATGCAGTAAGCATTCGGCGTATTGTAAAGAGAGCCTGCGTCTGCATGTGTCTTATAAGTAAGCATGGTTGGAGTTCCCGGAAGAACATCCTCTGTGATCAGGTCCTCACGGATGATCACGATAACCATGCCTGCCGGTCCGATGTTCTTCTGAACACCGCCATAGATAATACCATATTTGCTTACATCCACCGGCTCAGACAGGAAACAGGAGGATACATCTGCTACCAGAGTCTTACCTTTTGTGTTTGGAAGTTTTTTGAATTTTGTGCCGTAAATGGTGTTGTTCTCACAGATGTATACGTAGTCTGCATCCGGGCTGATCGGCAGATCACTGCAGTCCGGGATATAGCTGAAGGTTTTATCTTCAGAAGATGCGATCTTGTTTGCTTTTCCGTATTTCTGAGCTTCCTGATAAGCTTTTTTTGCCCACTGTCCTGTTACGATATAATCTGCGACCTTGTTTTTCATGAGGTTCATCGGGATCATGGCAAACTGCTGGGATGCTCCTCCCTGAAGGAAAAGTACCTTGTAGTTATCCGGAATGTTCATAAGCTCGCGGAGATCTTTCTCTGCAGTATCAATGATCTCCTGAAAAGCTGCACTTCTGTGGCTCATTTCCATAACAGACATTCCTGTGCCGTTATAATCCATCATCTCATCCGCTACTTCTTTGAGTACTTCCTCTGGAAGCACTGCCGGTCCGGCAGAAAAATTATACACTCTACTCATGTTTCTTCATATCCTCCTCGTCAAATACATCATCAAGGTTCGCACCAGCCGGTACCATCGGGAACACACTCAAATCCTGATCGATCCAGCAATCCAGAACGACAGGTCCGTCTGCTGCCAGTGCCATCTTAAGTGCAGGCTCCACATCCTCCATTTTTGTCACACGAATGGCTTTTGCACCCAGCGCCTCTGATAATTTCACAAAATCAACGGCGTCATCCAGTACTGTGGAAGAGTACCTCTTTCCATAGAAAAGCGTCTGCCACTGACGCACCATTCCCAGTACATGATTGTTCATAACAATCTGGATCAGCTGTCTGCCACAGCGTGCAGCTGTTGCCAGCTCATTCATATTCATACGGAAGCATCCGTCACCTGCTATATTTACAACTGTTTTTTCCGGTCTGCCCATCTTCGCGCCAATTGCAGCGCCAAGGCCATAGCCCATGGTTCCAAGGCCGCCGGAAGTAAGAAGAGTTCTCGCTCTTTGTATTTATAATACTGCGCCGCCCACATCTGATGCTGTCCAACATCTGTGGAGATGATCGCATCACCGTTGGTCAACTCATAAAGCTTCTCTATAATATACGGACCTGTAAGCTGTGTGTGATCATAATTCAGCGGATATTTTGATTTCAATTCTTGGATATGTGCGATCCACTCCGGATGTTCTTTCTTCGGAATTTCCTCCAGAAGCGTTTCAGCACTTCCTTCACATCACCGATCACACTGGCATCCACTTTGATATTTTTATTGATCTCCGCAGCATCCACATCGATCTGAAGGATTTTTGCATTATGTGCAAAAGTTTTGGTATTTCCTGTTACACGGTCACTGAAGCGTGCACCGAGAACAATAAGAAGATCGCACTCTGTTACGCCAAGATCGGAAGTCTTGGTTCCGTGCATACCTACCATACCTGTATAGAGAGGATCTTCTCCCGGGAAGGTACCCTTGCCCATCAGAGTATCGCAGACAGGAGCCTGGATCCTGCGAGCCAGCTCACGTACTTCCTGGTCAGCACCGGAGATCACACATCCGCCGCCAACAAAAATAAACGGTTTCTCTGCCTCTCTGATCATTTCCAGTGCCTGATCAATATCTTCTTTACGGATACTTTTGATCTCACGGTTAACCGTAGCCGGATGGCATGGCTCATATTCATATTTCATTCCTGTGATATCCTTCGGGACATCCACAAGCACCGGGCCGGGTCTTCCGCTTTTTGCAATATAAAATGCTCTTCTTAACGTATCTGCAAGTCTTCGATATTCTTTACGATGAAACTGTATTTTGTTACAGGCATTACGATACCTGCGATATCAACCTCCTGGAAAGAATCTCTTCCCAGGAGTGGTCTTCCTACGTTTGCAGTAATGGCTACCATCGGTACGGAATCCATGTATGCAGTCGCGATCCCTGTTACCAGGTTAGTTGCTCCTGGACCGGAGGTTGCCAGGCAGACACCTACCTTTCCGGTCGCTCTTGCATAACCGTCAGCAGCATGGGATGCACCCTGCTCGTGGGAGGTCAGTACATGTGTGATCTCATCTTTATATTCATATAAGGCATCGTAAACATTCAGGATCGCGCCGCCCGGATATCCAAATACGGTATCAACGCCCTGTTCCTTCAGACATTCTACGATGATCTCTGCACCTGTAAGCTGCATATCTTTCGTTCCTCCTTATTTTGCTTTCGGTACTTCCAGGATCGCACCACGGTTTCCGGATGTTACCATGGAAGCGTATCTTGCCAGATATCCGGTTGTCACCTTCGGCTCTCTTGGCTGCCATTTTTCTCTTCTAGCCTGCATCTCTTCATCTGAAACCTTGATCTCCAGTTTCAGCTCCGGAATATTGATGCTGATGATATCGCCTTCCTCAACCAGTGCGATCGGGCCGCCTACTGCTGCCTCCGGTGATACGTGTCCGATAGCGGCTCCTCTGGATGCACCGCTGAAACGTCCGTCGGTGATCAGGGCTACGGAAGAACCAAGTCCCATTCCCACGATGGCAGATGTAGGGTTCAGCATCTCTCTCATTCCAGGGCCACCCTTTGGTCCCTCATAGCGGATGACCACAACATCTCCCTCTACGATCTTACCGCCCTTGATGGCAACAATTGCGTCATCCTCGCTGTCAAATACACGTGCAGGCCCCTCATGTACCAGCATCTCCGGTACAACTGCAGAACGTTTTACAACACCACCATCCGGTGCAAGGTTTCCTTTCAGTACAGCAAGTCCGCCTGTCTTTGTATACGGATTGTCGATAGGGCGGATAACATCCGGATTCAGGTTTACACAGTTTTTGATATTCTCACCTACTGTTTTTCCGGTTACTGTCATACACTCTGTATGGAGAAGTCCCAGCTTGTTCAGCTCATTCATGACCGCATAGACACCACCGGCCTCATTAAGATCTTCCATGTAGGTCGGGCCTGCCGGTGCAAGGTGGCAAAGGTTCGGGGTCTTCTCACTGATCTCATTTGCAAAGCTGATATCAAAATCCATTCCGATCTCATGTGCGATAGCCGGAAGATGAAGCATACTGTTTGTGGAGCATCCAAGTGCCATATCTACTGTAAGTGCATTTAAAACTGCCTCTTTTGTCATAATGTCTCTTGGGCGGATGTTCCTTCTGTACATTTCCATTACCTGCATTCCTGCATGCTTTGCAAGACGGATACGTTCAGAGTATACTGCCGGGATGGTACCGTTTCCTTTCAGTCCCATACCGAGAACCTCTGTCAGGCAGTTCATGCTGTTCGCAGTGTACATACCGGAACATGATCCACAGGTCGGGCAGGTTTTGTTCTCGAATTCTTCCAGATCATCTGCTGTGATGGTTCCTGCTGCATAGGATCCTACTGCCTCAAACATGCTGGAAAGACTGGTTTTGTGTCCTTTTACATGGCCGGCAAGCATCGGACCGCCGCTTACGAATACAGTAGGAACGTTGATCCTTGCCGCTGCCATCAGAAGGCCAGGTACGTTTTTGTCACAGTTGGGAACCATGACCAGAGCATCGAACTGATGAGCCAGTGCCATGGCCTCTGTGGATCTGCGATCAGGTCACGTGTTACAAGGGAATATTTCATTCCAACGTGTCCCATTGCGATTCCGTCACATACTGCGATCGCCGGAAATACAACCGGTGTGCCGCCAGCCATTGCAACGCCGAGCTTTACAGCATTTACAATTTTGTCAAGGTTCATATGTCCCGGTACGATCTCGTTATAAGAGCTTACGATTCCTACCAGTGGTTTGTCCATTTCTTCCTTTGTCATTCCAAGGGCATTGAACAGGGAACGATGTGGTGCCTGCTGTGTGCCTTTTCTTACGGTATCACTTTTCATTTTTAAGGTCTCTCCTTTTTATTCTTTACGATAGGATCCGGTATCTGTTTATAGACTTCCTCTTCCAGGTACCGGTTTTTTCTGTTTCTGTTTCGTTTTCTTCTCTCTGTCCCGCTTTATTTATGCAATGGCATCTGCGATCAGATCGCCCATCTCTTTGGTTCCGACAAGCTTGCATCCGTCAGACATGATATCTCCTGTTCTGTAACCCTCTGTAAGAACCTTCTGTACTGCTGTTTCCACAGCATCTGCTTCTTTATCAAGATCCAGAGAATATCTCAGCATCATAGCAGCGGAAAGAATGGTTGCGATGGGGTTTGCCTTGTTCTGGCCTGCGATATCCGGTGCAGAACCATGGCTCGGCTCATAGAGACCAAGCTTTGTCTCATTTAAGCTTGCGGAGGAAAGCATTCCGATAGAACCGGTCACCATACTTGCCTCATCAGAGAGGATATCTCCGAACATGTTTTCTGTAAGGATAACATCAAACTGCTTCGGATCACGTACCAGCTGCATTGCACAGTTATCAACCAGCATATGCTCCAGTGTTACATCCGGATAATCCTTTGCCACATCCTCCACTACACTTCTCCAGAGTCTGGAAGAATCAAGAACATTGGCTTTATCTACACTTGTAACCTTATTTCTTCTCTTACGTGCGATCTCAAATGCCTTAATGGCAATACGGCGGATCTCATTCTCATTATAAGAAAGAGTATCTACCGCTGTGCGGACTCCGTTCTCCTCAGTAGTCTTTCTTGCTCCGAAATAAAGACCTCCTGTAAGCTCTCTTACGATGATCATGTCAAAACCATCTCCGATGATCTCATCACGGAGCGGGCATGCATCACGAAGCTCATTGTAAAGATAAGCCGGACGAAGGTTTGCAAACAGGTTCAGCGCCTTACGGATCGCAAGAAGACCTGCCTCCGGGCGTTTGGACGGCTCCAGCTTGTACCACGGGGATGTCTTGGCATCGCCGCCAATGGAACCCATCAGTACTGCATCAGAAGCTTTTGCCTGGGCAATGGCTTCCTCTGTAAGAGGTACTCCGTGAGCATCAATGGATGCCCCTCCTAAAAGAACCTCTGTGTATGAAAATTTATGACTGTATTTCTCACATACTCTGTCTAAAACTTTTTTGGCCTCGGCAACAATCTCCGGACCGATTCCGTCTCCCGGAATCAGGCAATCTTGTACTCCATTTTATTCACTCCTCCGATTTCCCCTGTGCTGTAAAATTTTAACGCACTGGTGTGGATAATTGTTATTATCATAACGCACTTTTCGACGGATTTCAACCTATTAAATAGATAAAGTTATTTCCGGAATGCAAAAAATAAACGGCAATTCCCTGTTTCTGCCGCCACAGAGACATACTTTCGCACACAGAAAAAAGAAAAACTGCCTACCATTCCGGTACAGCAGTCTTTCTTTTTTTATCATATTCTGTTTTTCCTGATGATCTTCTCAGAATTTCCCGCTGGAACCACCGAAGGTATCACCGGAAGATGAGGTATGGGTGCTGGAACCACCGTTATTATCCTCATTTTTCGGTTTTGCAGATTTTGATACCGTACTGTAGAGGTAAAAATCATTACTTCTGGTCACATTCATACTGCCCTGCCGCACATAAGAAGCCGCCCGATCCTGTTTTCGCACAGTTTTCAGCTTTCTTCTCATATTTCCGGTCACCAGTAATCCTGCCACAAGCCCCACAGCAAGAGCGATCAGCAGGTTTATCCCAACCGCAAAAGGCTCATCCGGAAGGTTTTCCACATCGTATGGCTCTGCCTCATTTGCCTGCGTGATAAAATCATCGCATTCCGTGGCAAACTTATGAAACGCTTCGTTATAATCACCGTCACTTAAATAAGGCTTCACCTGATCCATGATGTAGGACTGTCCGGCATCCGTAAACACTTCTATCGCATATCCGTGTGTTGCAATGGCCCAGTTACGGTCTCCCATATCCAACAGGAATAAAATACCGTCACCATTTTCCCCCTGCCCATATCCATGGTCAATAAAATAATCCTCCGCATACGCCTGGGCTGTTTTTCCCTCAAGACTGTTAACGGTAACGACCACAACATCTACCTGATCCCGCTCACTGATCTCATCCAGAGTACTGCTCAGGCTCTCCTGCTGCTCTGCATCCAGAAGTCCCGCCTGATCATCCAGACGGCTTACGGTGCCTGCCCATACCGGAAAAGCACATGCCAGACACAAAAGGATCGATATCAAAAATACAGATATTCTTTTTTTCATGGCATCCACCTCCCTACAAAGCCCAGATCAGATACAGGATAATATAAGTGATCACACCCACGACCCCCGTTGTTCCCAGGAACCATCGTGCAAAAGCGTTCTTGTCTGTAGGCAGATTTCCCCACAAATTTCCCTGTCTGACCATTCATGGCAAATATGTAATTATCCCCCTTCCACTTCGTCTGCAGAATCCATACGGGATATAGCGCATATTTCGTTGTCCCATTATGAAGCCGGATACTGGTATTCTCCGGTACCACACTGGCGTATCCTCTCACCGTATCCCGGAATGCAGCCTCTGTGCTGCGGCGGATACGCTCATTGGCACGTTCCTCACACTCACTGGCTGTCACATCATATTTATCTGCAAAATATCCAGCCAGATACGCAGTCTGAAAATCCACTGCTTCTTTGAAATCAAAAGGCTCTATAGACTCCATCAGATCATTTTCCATGCTGGCAGAGCCATCCACCGGTACATGATCAAAACCAAGAGAACCACTTCTGTGTACTGCATAATAGCTGGTCTCCGTATAATCATAATCACTATCGCTCCAGAACCGGGTCTTTGTTGCACGGTAACGGATATCTGCATCTGCGTCTGTGTCATACAGCCAAAACGGAACGTAGATGCCCTTAACCTCGCTGATATGATTCTCTGACTTAAATGCTTTCGGCAGAAGCCTCTTACCGGTAAGATGCTTTTTCAGCCTCTCCTTTGCCGCTTTCTTATCCAGCTTAAACGGGATCACATAATCCGGCTTCAGTGCACCGGACAGCTGCCCGGTCATTACCACCGGACTTCCGCAAAACGGGCAGGCCGTTGCTGCCGTATTGGCATCTCCCACGATCTCACCGCCACAGGACTTGCACACATAGGTACGCAGCCCCTCACTCTCCCCGTCCTGCCACTCACTGCCGGCCTCATCCGACCAACTCATATCCTCAGGCTGTTCTTCCTCCACAGTCTGGGCATATTCCGATAACGTCCCGACATCAAACTCCGTATCACAAAACGGACACTTCATCTTCTGCACAGAACTGTCAAACTCTATGGAGCCACCACAGCACGGACACTTAAACTCCTGCATCTTCGCCATATATTCACCTCACTTCATCATTCTGTATCCAACAACCGGCAGGAGTTACCCTGCATTTTGCTCCTGACCATCTCTCTTTCTGATCTATACTGCATCCTCCGGTCCGAACGGATCACCGCACTCCGGGCAGAATTTCGGTGGATTCTCCGGATCTGCCGGTTCCCATCCGCACCTGCTGCAGCGATACTGCATCTTCTTCTCCGGCTTCTTCGCTCCGCAGTTCATACAGAACTTGCCTTTATTCACCGTACCGCAGGAACAGGTCCAGCTGTCCTCCACCGGACGCGATGCACCACACTCCGGGCAGAATTTCCCCGAAGAAACCGCACCACAACTGCAGGTCCAGGAACCAGCCGCAGCCCCTGCTCCGTTCCCTGCCGGCGAAACCGGCCGCGCTGCCTGCTGCTGTACACTCTGCTGCTGCGCCTGCTGCTTCTGGCCCATCTCAAACAACTGCTGCGCATTCAGACCACCTGCATTAGCAGCCATACCCATGCCCATAAAACCAGTCATAGCCCCTGCTGAATTAGAAGCCGCAGCCTTCATAGCATCCGCCTGGGCCCCGGTCAGAGTAGCCGCAGCCATAGCAGGATCACGCATCATAGCCGTACGCTGAGCCTGCTTGATCATCTCGGCATCCTCATCCGGCAATGTCACAGAACCAAGTGCCACACTGACCACCTTAAGCCCACGAAGCTCCTCCCACTTGGCAGAAAGCACCTCATTCATGGCATTCTCCAGCTCCGTATTATGAGTCACGATCTGATTCGGACGCAACTCCAGCTCCGAAAGCCTTCCGAAAGCAGGCTGCAGCGCACTGATAAACTCCGCCTTCAGCTGTCCGTCCAGCTCCTCTCTGGTATACTCCCGCTCCACATTTCCACACACATTCGTATAAAAAAGAAGGGGATCCGCGATCCTGTAGGAATAAACACCATGACACCTCACAGCCACATCCACATCCAGCCCGATCCTGGAATCCACAACCCGGAACGGGATCGGATTAGCAGTACCAAACTTGTTATCCACAAGCTCCTTGGTATTAAAATAATACACCCTCTGATCCTTACCCGTATCACCGCCAAAAGCAAACCTCTTCCCGATCGTATCAAAGGTCTTCCTGATTCCGTCACCCAGACTACCTGAAAAAATACTCGGCTCCGTAGAAGCATCATACGTATACTCTCCCGGATCCGCACAAACCTCAACAACCTTCCCCTGCTCCACGATCATCATACACTGACCATCCGCCACAGCAATCCCGCTGCCGCTGGAAATGATATTATCACTCCCATGCTTATTGGAAGACCTGGAAGAAGACCTCTTCGTCCCCTTCACAACCATCACTTCTTTATCCATAGCCTCACAGTAAAAAAACTCCTTCCACTGATCCGCCAACGTACCACCCGCTGCACCCACAGCCGCTCTGATAAGACCCATAAATCCAACCCCTTTCTGAAAATTCATTCTTATTTACAATTTTACGATATTTCAAAGCTATCGTCACTCTCATTTCTGATAGTAACATCATTATTACACGAATTTTACCAAAAATCCACTTATTTCTATACAATATTACAATTGTCATATTCCCATCACATCCACAATTGTAGGCATATCCACACAGTCCATCCGCGCTGGCATCAAAGGCTATTCTAGGCACATCCACACAGTCCATCTGCGCTGGCATCAAAGGCTATTCTCCCATCACATCCGCAATTCTAGGCACATCCGCAATCCAGGCTGACAGCGCAGCGCCTCAGCCGTCCCCCCAATCAAACACAAACTCAGCCATTGCAGTCGTCCAGCGCAGCGCTGACGACCCACAACCAACCGTCAAACGACACTATTTCTCACCGGAAGCACCAGCCGGGGAAGGGGATGCTGGATGGCTCTGCTTCTGCAGGAGGGGAGCTGATTCTTGGACGGCGGGAATCTGCGTTGTTTTTCAAAAGTCCGCTGTCTGAGCGGCAGCAGGCCGCGAGTTCGGACTTTTGAAAAACGCTTTTAGCAGATTTCCGGCGTCCTAGAAGCCAGCCCCCGACGAAGCCGCAGACCAGACAGCATCCCCTTCCGCGGCGTCCCTCCGCACAAAAAAGGAGACACCCCCACTTCAGTGTCTCCCCTCCGGAATCGTATACTCATTCCTTATATATATTTCCGTAAAAATCTTCGCCCTCTCCGGCGCTTCCCCATTAAACAGCAGCCGGAACAAAATCATCACCGGCTCATACCCCTGTATCCTAGCATCCTGCCCGATCAGGAAATGAATAAATCCTTCCCTCATCAGCTCATAATTCCGCCCCATAAAATCATTGGCAACCATCTTCACCTGACCAGCTTTCCCCGCTCCGGCGATTGCCTCACACACCCCCTCCTCACCATGAGAAGTAAGATATATCCCGTCAAGATCCGGAACCTCCTTAAATATCCCTTCCGTAATCTCCCTGGCCCTGCCATTCTCCTCAAAGCAATACTCCGGCCCAATGATCTCAATCCCAGGATACTTCCGCGCAATTTCCTCACGGAATCCAATCACCCTGCTGCTCAGAGAAGTATTGGTACTATAGCCGGAAATCACAGCAACCTTTCCTTTTCCACCGGTCAGCTCCCCCATAAGCCCCGCAGCCGCACGGCCACACTGCACACCGTTCTGCCCTACAAAGCAAAGCCGTTTCGTATCCTCCACATCCGAAGTAAACGTCACCACCGGGATCCGAAATTCCTCCACAAACCGGTCAATTTCCCTTTTCACACGTTCCTCATCCAAAGGAACCATGGCAATACCACTAACCTCTTCCATCCGCATCTTCTCCATGGCGAGAATAACATCCTCCGCATTCTGATGCTCGATCTTATGGACCAGGACCGTACCACCAAGATTATCCACCTCAGCGCACGCCTCCTGGATTCCCTTCAGAACTTCTTTCATAAAAGGTGTTTCCGCACCCTGCAGGATCACGCCGATCTTAATATTATTTCTGCTCATGGATAGAGCACGGCCCAGTTGATTCGGCTTATACCCCATCTCATCAGCGATGGCACGGATCCTCTCAGCAACCTCCGGACGGATCCTGCCCCTGTTATTTAACGCTCTGTCAACAGTACCTCTGGAAACACCGGCAGCTTCCGCGATCTGCCTTATAGTAACTCCCATACTAAGCACCTCTTTCTATGATAATCCGGATTCTTTTCTGTATTCCGCAGGACTTAAGCCCGTAAACTTCTTAAATATCTTGGAAAAATAATGATAATCTCCAAACCCGGAACGCAACGCCACATCCTTAACTTTACAGTTCGTCTCTGAAAGAAGCTTCTTTGCACAGTCGATCCGAAGCTCCTGCACATAATTGGAAAAACCGATCTTCATCTCCTGTTTGAAAAGATAACTGAGATAAGCAGGATTCACCTCCGCCGCATCTGCTGCATCCTGAAGGCTGATCGGCGCTTCATAATGTTCCCGGATAAACTCCAGAGCTTTTTTCACAGCAGCAGAGGTCCCCTCCGGAACAGCATCCTCTTCCCCTACAAAAAGCTGTGAAATACAGGCACTGCCCTTTTCCCTGAATTTCTCAAAGCTTTCGATATCTCCATACCAGATGGGCTCTTTCTCAATTCCGGCTGTCTGATTCAATTTCTTAAGCCACTGTACCAGAAGTCTTCCGTCGGTATAACGATCCTGACAGTCAGCGAGAACCTGTGTCCAAAGCTCCTCCGCTTTCTTTCGGTCTTTCCCTGCCTTCAGCCTGGAAATCTGCCCTTCCAGCTTCTCAGCACTTTCCGGTAAAACACTGTCCGCTTTCTTCCGTCCTTCAAAATAAAGGATCTCTTTTTTCTCATAAAAATGCAGCTTCATCATTTCTCTGGCCTGCTGATAAGCCTGGCGGATCCCATCCTCTCCCATGCAGACACTGCTGACACTGATACCAAAATCACAAAGATCCTCCTGACAGTGCCGGTAGCAAATCGCTACTGCCTCAGTCAGTCTCTGCTGCATAGCCGATGTCCTGCAGTCTCCGGAAAGATCAAGAAAACAGCAAAAAATCCCTGCGCCAAGATAGACCACTTCCGTAAATTCACTTTCTGTCCCAAGAAGCTCCTCCGTACGTTCCAGCAGTCTGTGGCGGAAATGATGGGAATACTGTTCCACTTCCAGCGGCGTCCATTGTCTTTCCCTCTCTGCCCAGTTCTCCATAAACATACAGATCACAGCACTGTTAAAATATTTCCCGGCGATTCCGGCTTCCACACGCTTTTCCTCACGTGCCTGATTTTTCAGCATCCCCGAGATCAGTCCGTTAAAAAAATAATACTTCAGAGCGTGACTTCCCAGATGGATCAGCTTTCTCGTCCGTGCCTGTTCCTGACTTTTTTCTCTGCGCTTCTCGATCAGCCGGGCTGATTTTTCCAGAGTATCATAAAGACTATCCTCGTCCAAACTGTTCTTTAATACATATTCATCCGCCCCAAGGCGCATGGCCTCTTTTACATATTCAAAATCATCATGACAGCTGAGCACGATAATATAGATATCCCTGTTTTCCTCACGGATCTTTCTGATCAGCTCAATTCCGTCCATCACAGGCATGGTAAGATCCGTCACAAGAACATCGATTTTTTCTTTCTGAAGGAATCCATAAGCTTCCTCCCCGTCTTCTGCATCATCCACGATCTCATATCCTGCTTTTTCCCAGGAATCCAGGGTTTTGAGATAGCTCCTTACAAGAAAATCATCATCTGCCACCAGTGTTCTGTACATTAATTTTTTCTCCCTTCTTCAGGCATATCATAGATCGCAGGCAGAAATACCGTGACCTCTGTACCGTTTCCACTGCTTACGTATTCCATTCCTCCCTGTGTCCCGTAATAAAGCTCCAGGCGTTCTTTTACATTTGGAATCCCCACTGCGGAAAGTCCGTTTGTTTTTTTTTGCATGACTGTTAAAAAGATCTCGGATCTGCTCTTTTGTCATTCCTCTGCCGTTATCCTTTACTATGAGGATCAGCTTTCCTTCACTTACGTTTCCGCTGATCCAGATTTTTCCTGTTTGCCGTTTGATGTCGATCCCGTGAAGAAGAGCATTCTCCACAAGCGGCTGAAGGATCAGTCTTGGAATATAGCACCGGTATGCTTCCTCAGAGATCTCATATTTCACCTGAAAGCTTCCCTGATAGCGAAAATCCTGCAGATGGATATAATTTTTCAGTATATGGATCTCATCGGCAACAGAAAGGAAGCTTCCCTTTTTGTTGATACTGGCCTGCAGAAGCTCCACGAAATCTCCAATAAGCCCCGCCAGCTCTTTTTCCCCTTTCAGAAATGCCGCAAATTTGATGGAGTTCAATGTATTATACATAAAATGCGGTGTGATCTGATACTGCAGTGCTTCCAGCTCTGCATCTTTTTTCTGCTGTTCCTCTTCAATCACCTGGGCGATCAGAGCTTCGATATAATCCAGCATGTGGTTGAATTCTTTTCCGAGGGTTCCGATCTCATCAGCAGTAGTCACTTCTGTACGGAGGCTCAGATCTCCCTCACCAACCTTCTCAACCGTGCCAGTCATAGATCTGAGCGGTCCGCAGACTACTCTGGAGAGCCACAGTGCCAGCAGCACAGCTGCCACAAAAACTGCACCAAATATTCCGATCAGAAAGAGCCGCATCCGGGAAAGTCCGCTTAAAACTTCTTTTTTCGGTACCTCCAGATATAAGCCGCAGTCTGAAAAGCTACCTCTGCTGAAAAAAGAGATCACACCGTTTTTTTCTGCATAGCCTTCCATTTTGGGAACATTCTGGTCTGTAATCTCTGGAAATGTTTTTCCAATGTCACTGTAGTCTCCGGATGTCACGATTTCATCATTTCTGTCTACCAGAACTATTCTGGTGATCTTTTCGTCATTGACAGCTTCCAGATATTCGTAATAAATTGCCCGTTCCCTGATGTCTGCGACAACATACCCCAGAATCTCTCCGTTATCATCCTCTACCTTCTGGATCACAGAAAGAAAGCTGCCGCCTTCATGGATCGGAGATTCCACAAGAACCGGAAAGGAATCCAGTTCCTGTATTTTTTCCAATTCCTCGATATGTTCTCCTGAAATCCCCTGCTTGTTTACCGGAAATTCCTCAGAAGTCACAGCCATTTTTTTGTCTGGAAAGACAAAGTAAAGGGAGTTGATATCTTTATATTCCCGACTGTGTTCCCGGAGAAGTCCAGCCATATTTTCCAGGCTGTTTTCATTTCCTGTACAGCTGTAGTCCTTCGCATTATTCCGTATATCTGTATCCCAGGCAGTTCTCGTATTCACATAATAAATCTCTTTCAGGGATTCGTCCAGATCTTTTATAGTCTGCTGCATCCGTCCATACAGGATACCTGAATAATTTTCTTCAATCATCCCTGCTGCCCGAAAATAAAATACCCCCGTAAGAGAACAGGCAGTAAACATGGTTACTGTCAGGATCGCCAGTAATATCTTTGCCCGGATACTTTTTAACATAGAACTCCTCCCTTCTGTAAAGCGGATATATGCCTCTCTATGCTATATGCCCATAAACGCAGGAAACAGCAGGAGTATCCTACCCCTGCCTGATTTCCTGTTTGCGGTTGAATATATGTTTTACAATAAAATATTTATAACTGTCCGTGTGCCTCGCGCTCGGTAAGCTCCTGCATGATCGCCGGATACATTTTGTCAAGCTTATATCCGAAAAGCGTTACAATGATCACTGCTGCAATGAGGATCGGTCCAAATTTATAAAGAGAAACGATCATCTCCAGTGCTGTTTCCGGCTGTGCAGTTATTCCTGCAGATGAGCTTACATATCCGGAACTGCTTAAAAGACCTGTGATCACTGCGGAGGCAAGACCTGCGCCAACTTTTGTTCCGATGGAACCGCCTGCAAAGATCAGACTTTCCTGACGGATATGGTTTTTCCACTGTCCGAACTCTACTACATCACCAACCATACTGAATACAACTGCGTTCAGTGGAGCAAGTCCGATGGCACGTGTGACACAGCTCATAACCATGAAGCCGAAGCTGTATGGATTCAGGAAAAACAGAATCTGGCCGCCAAGTGCAACAAATCCGCCGACAAATGCGATATTTCTTTTTCCGAATTTCTTGATCAACGGTGAGCAGATGAAGATTCCCACTACCAGAACCAGGGTTTCTGTAAGGAACAGTGCGCTGTACATCCATGTATCATTGTTGAAAATATATTTACAGTAGTACGGAAGAATGGTTCCTGTGATCGTAAAGGATACACTCTGTACTGTCCACAGAAGCATTACTGCCCAGAAATACTGATTTGCAAAAAGTGCCTTCAGCATTGTCGGAATCGGAAGCTTCTCATCTTTCTTTCTTGCTTCGATCTGAACCTTTTCCTCACATCTGAAGAAGCAGAGAAGCAGAAGTGCAAGTGCAAGCACTGCCCATACACTCATAACCTTGATCCATGCAGCCTGATCATTTCCAAGAAGCTTTACAAGCGGCAGTGTACAGGTTGCTGCAACGATCTTTCCGATAGGTGACAGTCCCATTCTCAATACACTGAGTTTATCTCTCTCTGATGATTCGCGGATCATCATTGAAGAAAGGCTTCCATATGGAAGATTGATCGCTGTATAGCATATGGTCGTACAGAAGTTATAGGTTACAAAGAGATACAGAAACTGAAGCATCCCTGTTGTACGCGGCACTGTGAAAAGCAGTACTGCTGACAGCGCAAATGGAATGCTCATCCACAGAAGCCAGGGTCTTGATTTTCCCCATTTGGAATTGGTCCTCTCTACAATGACACCCATGACCAGATCGGAAAATCCATCAAAGCATCTGGAAAGTAACATTACCAGTCCTACTGTTGCTGCGCTTATCCCTACATAATCTGTGTAAAACAGCGTCAGCAGTGTTCCGATCATTCCGAACACGATATTACATCCTACATCTCCTCCAGCATAACACAGCCCTGTTGATACCGAAAGTTTTTTCTTCTCCATCTTATTATCCCGCCCTTTCATTTCTTTTCGTTTTTTTATTTTCGCTTTCCTTTTGATGATTCTATTTTATCGAAAATACGGGATTATCATAGTATGAGAAATTTTAGTTTTTTCGGTATTATTTTTACCTGACTGTTAAATCTGTACCAAAGTTTTTCTGGTTCTGATATCTCTACATCCTTCTTTTGTCCTATTTTTATGTTTTGTGTTTTTATTTTTGGATACCAGCCTGACTTTTTACCGAATCAGTCAATGCCTCTGCCGGATTGTAAAAAATAATAAGCAGCGGATGGAAACCTGCTTGTATCAGGGATGAGAATGTCCGTCATCCTTCATATATGTATCAATATTTTCTTCGGTAAGCACCTGGGAATCCAGAATCTCATTTTCTCCTGTTCCCTCTCCCTCCAGATCCTTCACAATATACCGGATGGTTTCATAACCGATCTGATAACCGGACTGCGCGCCAAGCGCCACGATACGCCCATCCTGAACCGCTTTCAAGGCATCTTCCTGAGCATCTACGGAAACAATAGAAATCTCCCGTCCTTCAGTTGCCTCTGAAAGTCCCAGGGCCGTCACTGCACTTGTGGTCATGATTCCGTTAAGATCCGGATACTTCACTAGGATCTCATCCACATCCTTCTGGGAAACCCGCATATTGCTGTATCCGTTCCGAACCATTTCAATGATGATCCCAGGCTCTTTTTCCATATATTTTTCAAATCCGGCAACACGCATCCGGTGTCCAGCCTGCTTAAAATCACCGGCGATCACGCCAATCTTTCCTTTATGATCCAGAGCCTTTGCAAGCTGCTCGCCCAGCTCATAGCCTAGTTTTTCATTGTCAATTCCAATATAAGGGATTTCTGAATCCTCTATGGGAGTATCACAGGCATATACAGAAATCCCCTTTTCTCTTGCGAAATTTAAATAATCTTCGCATTCATAGGAATCTATAGGAGAAACTGCCATCGCCTGGATATCGGTTTTCAGAAGATCCCGGATCATATTTTTCTGAACCTCTTCTTCTGTTTCGGAATCCGGGGACAGAATCACCACATCTGCATGATATTTTTCTGCCGCATCTTCCATTCCGTCGCAGACAGACAACCAATATTCACTGCTTTTAGATTTTGTAACAACACCGATCGTTACCTGCTCTTCTTCTGTTTTCCTTGCAGAAGACCCGCATCCGGAAAGGCTGCAAATTCCTATGACTGCCACCAGAATACAGATATACTTTTTTCTCATGAAGGATATGCCTCCTTTTCTTTTGCAGCTATATTTGCCACGGGAAAAAAGACTCCGGAGCCTTTTTCTCCGGTCCGGAGTCTTTTCCTATCTGGCAATGCAGGGTTTACATTTACATTTTACCAGAGTTTTCTGTAGATTTCTTTTACTTCCTCTTCTGTTACATCACGCATGGTATTCTGAGGACTTCCACTGTCCATGGCATCATGTGCCATTTTGTCGATGACGTTGAAGAACTCTTCTTTATTGATACCGAACTGCTCCAGAGTCGGAGTATCCAGTTCATTTACAAGTGACTCTACTGCTTTCAGGAATTTCTCAGCTGCTTCCTGATCAGAATCAGTTGCATCCGCCACACCAATATCACGTCCCAACGCTCCGAATCTGTCGTATGCTCCGGAAAGCGCAAAGGTAAGGCACTCCTTCAGAAGCATGGCATTGGAAAGTCCGTGTGCTACATGGAACAGTGCTCCGATCGGACGGCTCATTCCATGGATAATGGTAACAGATGCATTGTTAAATGCGATTCCTGCCTCAAGAGCAGCGACAGACATCTGTACACGAGCTTCTTCATTCTTTCCGTCTTTATATGCAACCGGAAGATATTTAAAGATCCTCTTTACTGCAGATACTGCAAAAGTATCGGAAAGTGTCTGTGCTTTTCTGGATGTATAAGCTTCCACACAGTGGCAAAGTGCATCAAGACCTGTTGCTGCTGTGATCTTTGGAGGTGCAGTCATAGTAAACTGCGGGTCGATAATGGCAAGATCCGGCATGAGAACTTTGCCTTTTAAGAAGCATCTTGATGTCTTTTTTTGGTATCCGTGATAATCGTGAACTGTGTTGCCTCAGATCCCGTTCCTGCTGTGGTAGGGATCGCCGCCATTGGCGGCATCTTTACATCGATCACTTTTCCCATGTAGTCGGAAATGCTTCCACCGTTTACTACCAGTGAGCCGATGGCTTTCATAGAGTCAATGGGACTTCCGCCTCCCAGAGCTACCAGGAAGTCACAGTTCTCATCTTTATAAATCTGTAAGCCTTTTTCGATCATGGTATCTGTTGGCTCACCACAGATGTCAGAATAAATGCTGTATTCAATGCCCCTGATTTTGTCAGCGCCTTC
>ENA-OQED01000348-OQED01000348.1-human-gut-metagenome-genome-assembly--contig:-NODE-348-length-18528-cov-2.185153_pt1 | contig 18528 bp, 15 predicted proteins | sample MGYA00242790_ERZ504625 | MGnify/ENA primary metagenome ERZ504625 (study PRJEB26092, sample SAMD00036345) | human gut metagenome | host: Homo sapiens | study: EMG produced TPA metagenomics assembly of...
TTCATATTTTAGTTATATTGACACTCAAAAACATGAAGTGGAAACTTGGTTGAAAAGTAAATATAGGGATGGTTTGTGGGGAAATAGTTTTTGGAAGACATATGATGCATTGTTTACATTGCACGGTATGGGCGAGGATATTTCACCTTATTTGCGAGGTGCTTTTCTCAAAATTGAAAAACATTATCGCCACGGAAGTTATGATGGTGTGTTAGCTCCCACATGTGGTTTGTTTGAACTTGAAGCTCTTATTATGCAAGATGATACCCTTCGGCAGGAAGTTCCTAAGATTGAAGAATATCTGAACGAAACGCAGAGTTGGCTTATTGCAAGGTACAATGGCACTTCAAGTTACAATAAAAAATTTATTATTCGTTCTTTTCATAATGCTGGATTTTTTAATAAATTTATTGAATCGAAGCCCGACTTCGAAAACGAACTGTTTGAGGTGGCAACGGATGGATCTTTACAAGATAAACTTGAGATTGATTTGTGTCTTGATGCCGAAGTATGTCTTATTTACCTAAAAACGTATCGAGATCGAAAAGAAATAAAAATAAGAATTAATGAATGTATAGATAGTATACTTAGCACTCAGATGCAAAATGGACGTTGGGATAATAATTTAGGGAAAACAGCACGATTGTTAGTATTTTTTATCACACATCAGTCGCAGAACGAGTTTAATCGAAAAGAAAAAGAAATTAATGATGCCATATCACGTGGCATTATTGCGCTTCGCAATTCTTATCAAGGGAACAATTGGGAGAATAACGTTGTTACTACCGCTAATGCGATTACCGCTATTGTTTCACATGATCGAATTGCTGCATATAAATCCAAAGATTTCTTAAATCAAGTAAACAAAGAAGCAAAACTGGCAGATTCATATAATTCTTTAATTTTAGCTTTAGACACTATTGATATTTTAACAAAAACATGTGGAAAATCTGAGTCTGAACTTCGTAAACTTCAGAATGTAACTGAGAAGTATGAAACTAGCCAAAGAAGATTACATACCATGACCTCTATTGCAGCTGTTTCCGTTTTATTGGTACTTTCATATTACTTATTTTTGCTTCTTAAAGATATGGAACTTTTTAAAGCAATGATATTACAATCATTTATGTGGATACCAATTGTTGTCGGTGCAGCAATCACTGGATTAATTGAATTTTTACCAAAAATTATAACTAGATCAAAAAAGAAAAAATGAGGGATACTTCAAGATTATAATACTCTAGTCTTTATGGCATATCTCAAATAAAACTTTGAAGATATTGTATATGTGATCATTATAAACATCAATTTTTAACTATGGAGGTATATTATGCTTACAAAATTTATTGACACAGTTACTACCCAGGGATTGAATGTTGACAGTATTATCGTTACTAAAAAAATGAAAAATTTGAGCATTTTTTTACAAATGACAACGAGGGAAACATTCGTTCTATTAGCAAAACAGTTAGTTGCTTAGGTGCCGGTAAAGCAATAGAAAAAGGATTATATTCGCTTGACACTGACATTCTTCCATTCTTTGATTTAAACAAAATTGTAAATGCTAAAAATATTCCGTATTTGAAAAAGATGAAGATTCGTCATTTACTTAATTTGACAATCGGTCAAGACAAAGGCTTGATGTTTAGCAAAGATATTAAGCAACTTCCGACTGATACCGATTTTTTATATTATATTCTAAATTATGATATTAATCATGAGCCAGGCACTCATTTTGTTTATAATAATGCAGCAACCTACTTGTTATGCGCGATTACTCAGAAGATTACTGGTCAATATTTCCGCGATTGGATTCAAAAAGAATTATTCAATGAAATGGGTGTCACTCTTGGTGAATGGGAAAAATCATGGCAAGGAATTTGCCTTGGTGCATCAGGTTTAAAGTTGAAGAATAGCGATATGCATAAAATCGCACTGCTTCTTTTAAATAATGGTACTTATGAGGGAAAAAGGCTCCTTAATAAAGAATGGATTTCTTTAATGAATACCCCGCAATTTTTTACTGCAAATTTACCAGATTATATTAAGAAGCAGGGACGTTGCATTAATAAAATGTCCTATGGTTTTGGTTTATGGATATGTGGTAATGGTACTTTCGAATATCCCAAAACACATTATTTTTGCGATGGAACTGATGGACAGCTTTTAATTGTATCGCCAAAGGATCAAATGGTTATTACTATTCTTTCACATCAAAAGGATATGAATCCTATTTATGATGCTATCCGGTATTTTTTTGACTAGAAATCTTAAAAATCAAAAACAGCTATGCAAATACATCATATTTGTATTAAGTTTTTAATAAGGCTACAGATAATCATATTCTTTTACTCTGTAGCCTTGTGTTTTAGGCAGGTGATTATATGCGGTTATATGAAATTGAAAAAAATCCCACATTAGCGTTCAACTATTTAGAGCGCCAAGTAAATGATGGGTCTAAAAGTGGTTTCACAAATATACACACTACATCACTTCAGACCAATCCATTTTATAGCGATGGATATTATATAATGAAACTCATCTCAGACAGGAAAAATATAACATGTTTTGGCACTCCAAATTATGATTGTAATTTATTTGACGATGATAACAGTATCTTTATACATCCAGACTGGCTTCTTCCACAAAATATCGGAATAATTTCTGACGCAGGAACAGTAGAAAAAGGATGTTGGGTAATCCCTACTTCTAGTTCAAGAACAGTACGTATTGCAGGAAGTGATATTTACATTAAACTTCACTACCCAGGTGTCATAGGACGGCTAAATCGTAACCTCGGTTTTCAACAACTTATGTCAGGAATTGAAATATCATCCATATTTGAGAAAGCAAGCTATAACCATAAATTGCCGGATTGTTTTGATTATATGCCAGAATCATATGGCAGATTGTTTAAAAACAAACAAAATGAAATTGGATATATCATTCGAGAATTACCCCGAACTATCAAAAATTGTTATCTCATTCCAGGTTTTTCTTTGTACTCATATGATCGGAATGAATATTACGGTGCGGCAGAGCCGCCAGTCCGGTGTGGCGAGAGCCACCTGTCCGGACTAACGGAGCCACCCCATTTTGTTTATTAAGTTACTTTGCCATTGCTGGATCCAGTCCATATACTTCTCTCATAGAGAGGTCTTTAGATGGGTCAACACTTTCAATATCGATCTTATAGGAATCATACGATATACGATCCATGATGGCATCGGCAAGAGTACTTTCACCATCACAGATTTGCTGGTACCATTCACTTTCACGGAACTGAGAACAAAAGATCGTTGAAGATTTTTTTCGTCTTTTATGTATCAGTTCAAAAAGATTCCTGGCTTCAGCTTCTGTCAGTTTAAGAAGCAGCCACTCATCAATGATCAGTACTATTGGCTTGGTGTATTTCTTCAGGACAGTCGAGAAAGTTCCATTGTCCCTGGCAGCCTGTAAGTCCAATAATAGATCAGGAAGCCGTACATACCGTACTGAGTAATAGTGCTTGCATGCTTCCATGCCAAAGGCACAGGCCATATAAGTTTTACCACTTCCGGTTGCTCCAGTAATAAAGATGTTTCGGTATTCTGTAATGTATTCACAGGTTGCCAGACGGTTGATCAGTGCTTTGTTCAGCTTTCGTCCAGAATGGTAATCAATCGCTGCGATGCTGGCATCTGGCTGTTCAAACTCAGCCTGGCGGATCAGCCTTTTCAGACGATTGTTTTTTCGGTTGCTGTATTCGACATCAACAAGCATGCCGAACCGATCTTCGAATGGAACTTCCTTCATTGCAGGATCATCCATCTGGATGCGGAATGCATCTGCCATAGCAGTCAGACGCATTTCAATAAGTTTATCGATTGTACTTTGATTTGTCATGATTTTTTACCTCCATAGTATCTGGCTCCTCTGGTTATGCCGTGTGGTTTTTCTACTTGAGATGATTCTGATCCGATATCAGGTGCATCCTTTATTGCAACCAATAGATTTTTGATACTTTTATAGCTGGGTTTACCGGAATAAGAGAGCGCCTTAGCGCAGACCTGTTCCAGCTTTTCTGGCGAATATTTTTCTGCCAGTTTCAGTAATCCCATGCAGCTTCTGTAGGATTGTTGTTCAATCCTGCCGGAGGTAAGTATTGCATCGACAACCTTACTTGTGTTAATTCCAATCGAATCAGCCCACTTACGGAACCGGTCACCGTTCCATTCCAGATATTTCTGGTGTTCCTGCGGCATATGTTCTGTCACTGTAGAATACTGACCGCTTCGTCCATAGAGTCGTCTGTGAGAGGCAATACGATTGTGATTATAAAATATTTCAACCGTTGTATCTGTTATACGCACATCAACCTTATTTTTGATATACTGATAAGGCACGGAGTAGAACATTCTGTCTACTGCGATGTGATAGTTAAACTGGACGGTGGCTTGTTTCCACTCAGCCAGTTCAAAAGGTGTAGCAGGCAACGGAGCCAGTAATGGCATTTCTTCCCCAAGAAATAAACTGAGTCTGCTACATTCCTTTTTCTGGAATTTACGGGCGTTGTAGGCATCCAGTTTTTCACGGATTGAAGCATTCAATTCTGCAAGAGAGAAAAACTGTTCATTGCGAAGGGCTGCTGTTATCCATGTGGATATCTTTCCTACCGATCCCTCTACATTCGGTTTATCTTTGGGTTTCCGGACTCTGGCCGGAAGGATGGCAAGATTGTAATGTTCTGCCATCTCATGATAAGTTGTGTTTAAGGCAGTGTTGTACCAGTCACTCTTTTTATGATTCACTGCGGTTGTGCAGTTATCAGAAACGAGCATAGGTGTGACACCGCCAAAGAAATCAAACATCTGGACATGAGCTTTGATCCAGTTGTCGGTTTTCTCATTCATATATGCTTTTACAAAAGCATACTGACTGTAAGTTAATACACCTACAAATATCCATGCATCTGTGATTTCTCCGGTGTCCGGATCAATGATGTGGGCAGGGTCACCGGCCCAGTCAACTTCAATCTGTTCACCTGGTTTTCTGGGGATATGCATGGTAGCCCTGCGTTTTTCTTCATCCTTCTGGATGTAGTAGCAGAACTGAGAATACATTAGAGGCTCTTCGCTGCTCATGCGGCACTCCTCACAGTATTCTACCCAAAGAAGCTTTTTGTTTACACCATTTCGCAGAAGTTCTTTGCGAATGTAGTCAAAGTTTGGCATGCGTTTATTCGTTGCCGACTTATCCTTAGGAAACATCAGCTCCTCTAGTGCGCTGTCGGTCATGTCGAAATCCAGTGGCCATGAAAGCTTGATTTCCGCTGCCTTTTTCAAGACCTTAGCGACTGTGTTTCTGGATACACCGCAACTCTGTGCGATGTTCCTCTCACTGAATCCTAAGCTTTTCAAGCGTAGGATTTCACGATACTTGGTCATAACTTACGACCTCCTTTATCTGTATTCACACCAAAGGTGTGTATTTGCAGTATAAAGGAAATATATGTAATGGAGCCCAATAAGGTGGCTCTGAATTACCGGAATATATGGCTCTCATTCTCCGGAATGGTGGCTCTCAAAGTCCGGACAGGTGGCTCAAAGAGCCCCGGAATAATCAATCGGAATGCACCCGACACCCCACAATTATTAATGCAAATTCTTGAACAGAGCAATCATCCCAGAGAATTTTTCATAGAGAATGTTTGTTTCAAACTAATAGATATATTTTTTTGGTGTTCATTGGAAGAAGGGTTAATTCCTGAAATGCATTCCCAAAACATAATCTTTGCCTTTAATAAGAAGTGGGAAATTGAAAAAATTATCTTACGTGATTTTGAGTCCGTTGATAAAGATATTAGTATTAGGCGAAGCTTGGGAAAACATACAAATTTTATAGAATATCCATATAAATGCATTTCGAACAATGATAAAAATTATCTAAAGCGTCACAGTTTTATGTATGATCATAAATTAGGCGAATATTTGTTAGATCCACTTGTAGAATGCGCAGCAACTTTTTTGCATACAAATACTCAAGAGATTCGCAGAGACTTGAGAGATTATGTACGAAAAATGTACGGTAATGCTACAAACAATTTCTTTCCATCTAATGGTTGTTGGTATAAATATCCCAATATCGAAATTGATCGTAGCACAAATGAAAGACCTTTCATATCAATGGGAAGTGCTGTGTATCGATGAGCCATCTCAATGAAATATCCTATCCAGAGACTAATTATTCTCCATCTAGTTATGAAATTTGTATTCTGTTATGTTGGATATTTGATATTCATAGCGCAATCGAATTATTTCAGAATTAGATTTTTAGTTTAGACAGTAGAACCCGGTATCTGGAAAAGAAGTATCCGGGTTCCTCTGCCCTTTTGCTCTTAATTATTTCCCCTGTGTGTTAGGATAGTTGGCAGTGAAAGAAAAAAAGTTTTTGTGGTAGTGTATATCTATCACAGGAACCTCGGTTTCTGGAAATCTTATGAAATAATATACACTGTTACTGCTCATTTCTATATAATTCACTATATAACAACCGTCCCTTGATCTATTTTAATCATCCTATCACAGTAAGTTCCAATTTCCATGTCATGTGTAACAATTATAACTGTCTTATTATATTTTTTCTTTATTTTTAATAATAAATTTATTACATCTTCCGTCGTTTTAGGATCTAAGTTTCCAGTCGGTTCATCAGCTAATATAACATTTGGATTATTGATCAATGCTCTACCAATAGCTACACGCTGTTTTTCTCCTCCTGACAACTCATATGGATAACATTCCATCTTATCTTCAACCATTAAAATCCTTGCCATTTCTTCTGACTTACTTATTGCATATTCAATGTCATCATGATTTAAAATTAATGGTATCATAATATTCTCTCTTACTGAAATATTATTAATCAATTTATAATCTTGGAAAATCATCCCTACATTCAATCGACGATAATCTGCCAATGCTTCATTGGTATATTGATAAATATCTTTTCCCTGGTAAAAAATTTTACCACTCGTTGGCTTCAACATGCCTCCTAACGTTTTTAACAATGTCGTTTTACCACATCCCGATTTGCCTATAATTCCCAGCATTTCCCCCTCTTTTATTTCTAACGATATATCATGAAGCACTTTTAATTCATTCGTCTTAATACCTTCTGTTGAAATTATATAATTCTTGTTTAAATGACAAATACTATATATGCTCATTCTTTATTTTATCCTCCTAATCAAGTGTTTTTTATTGAAAATTCAAGGTTTTTCAACCTTTCATATCTCAGTGAATAAGCCATAGTCATGGATATTTCGATGTATCAGGTACTGAAATAGCGGGTTTAGGGTATACGAAACAGAACGTCTTCATTTCTGTTCTGCATGGCCTTGTGTATACCCATCCCTCTATGGCAGCTAACCTCCTATGTCCACCAGGATCTTCTCTGTCTCCAGAGGTCCTCACTTCCTTCGTTCTGCCTATCCATAACCAGGGTGTCAGCTCTGCTCCTAAACAGGATCATGTCCCATGGAAAATATTTCTGCCAACTACTGGCTCATTCTTTGTTTTTTGATTACTGACTTGCTTCCTGTATCAGCACTGTTTCCAGTGGACGTTATCTGTTACATTCTGCTTTGTTCAGTGACTGCCCATTTGACAACCTCCTACATTGTTTCTTTCTCTGTTTATGCTGTCTACATATATGCTGCCGGTCGTTTGATATCTCCCAGCATCTTTGACGGGTCATACTCCACGCCTTTTGTCATCATGGCATAAAAGACCCTGATCAGTTTTGCTGCTACAGCCATCAATGACTGCATCTTCTTTAACGGATTAACTTTTCTGGTTGTGTAATAATGGCGCAGTGCACCAAACTCCGAATTCTTTCCTACTAAGGACATTGCAACCTCGAATAACAGATATCTTAGTCTCTTTCGACCTCGTCTGCTTATTGTTGTCTGTCCTTTATGCTTTCCGGAACTGTTTTCAATCAATGCCAATCCTGCAAGTTTCTGCAGCTCTTTTGGACTGCTAAAGCGGGTGATATCACCTACCTCTGCAAGGAATCCCGATACTGTCTTGATCCCCACACCCTTGATCTCCATCAGCTTTTCTGCCATTGGGATCTGTTTTACCAGTTCTTCAATCAAGAGCATTACTTCCTGAAGTCGATTGTTTCTGGACTCATAGTCCTCCAGCAGCATACGGATTTCTATACGTGCGGCTGTGGTTCCTTCTTTCGTTCCGACACTGTGCCCTGCAGCTTCAACCAGGGTCTGTGCCCTCTTTTTCCCAACTGCTCTTATTTTGGCATCTCGCCAGATCTGGTTCACTCCTTCAACACCCAACGTCAGGATGTCTTCCGGTAGCGGTGCCTTCTTCAGAATCATTATTCCGCTTATCGCATCTGGTTTTCCATACACTGTTTTGTATTCAGGAAAATATATATTGAACCAACGACTGATCCTGTTTTGAACTCTCGTAAGCTCCGACTGAATCTGAAACCTCATGTTTGATGCTGTTCTCAGATCTGCATAGATACCGTCCGGCAGGTATGGGATCATGTATCGTCCCTCTTTTACTAATCCTGCAATGACTTTTGGATCTTTACGATCATTCTTTGTTGGATTGTTGTCGTCGAGTTCTTTTGATTTCTTTACATGATGGGGATTTACCAGTACCGGCTTCATTTCGTTATCCTGAAGGAATTTTCCAAGATTAAACCAGTAATGTCCAGTCGGTTCCATTCCAGGAACAACCTTATCCTTTTCATGTTTTTCTTTGATATCAAGAATCCATGCCTTAAACATTTCAAAACCAGCTTCATTGTTACTGAATTTAAACGGTTTCTTCGAAAATTCAATTCCTCTGTAATCAAAAGCTCTTGCATAGTGTGTTTCGCTTCCAACATCAATTCCGATTACCAAAGTTTTTTCAGTTATTGCTTCAATTTTTTTTGTTCTGTGTGTTAGACTTCATTGTAGATACCTCTCTGTTCAATAAGATTTTTACTAACCTGCCAGTCAGTAGTCTTATTGTACTCTGAGGTATTTTCAATTTTCAACGTCTACATTTTAAATTATACAGGAAGCTCCTCCTAATCTAGTTTTTCATGCAATTTTTGTACTCGCTTACGTATCACATAACTCCCCAAATATTCTATAAATGCGAATATTAACACTACCAGAATATACTCTAACAATAATGTTTTTGTAACTTTGTTCTCGGCATTTTGAAAAACATCCATTCCAAAAAATACTACTCCATTTATAATCGCCATAATTCCAGGTAATACTAAAATACTATAAATTTTTTTTGTGATGATTTTTTGCAAATCTTTTTCTCTAATTCCCAACTGCCTTAATATATTGTATCTTTCTTTTTCCTTTTCTAAATTCACGATTTGTTTTGTAAAAATAAATCCTTGTCCTTCAAAAACCATAATTAAACTAATAGCAAAAATCATAGCCATTACAATCTTTTTTTCTATATTGTCCTGTTCTAACTGTTTTGTTCGATTCCATATTTTTTCATTTTGTTCAAATTTGAAATATTAAAATCATCTGGAACTAAAGAAATAACTTTTTCTTTTCCTACCTTATTTCTTAATAGTATTTTAAAATCGTCATCATTAATAACAATAATTGTATTTAATTCTGGAAATATGTTTTCTCCAAAAACCCTACTGTATTGCACATCTTTTATTTTTAATTTAAATACTCCTCATTTGAATCATAATCTATAATACTAATTTCATTTTCAACAGAATCTAAATCAATTGCCTGTCGTTCATCTATTAATAATGCCTCATTTCGATTTACACTACATTCTACTTTTTTTATATCGTTAAAGGTACTATTTGATATCGCAGTTGTATCTCCATATCCTTCAACATCAACTAATAGAACATTATAACTGAACGGTATGCCAGTATTTTCATCACTATAGACAATTGTTTCATAAGGATATTTACTTACAAAATCTTCTTCTGTTCCAAGAGATACAAACAAACCTCCCATAAAATATACAAGAACAAAATTTAGTATATATAAAATAAAAATAAGATCTGCATTTTTTTTATATTGAAAAAGTATATCTGTCCAAATCAGGCATTTTTTGTAATAAATCTTTTTCGTTCTCTTTAATATTTTTTTAAGCAATACTGAATCCAAGTGTGTTAAAAAAAACACTCCCATAAAATTAAATAAAATAGCCAGAAGCATTTTTTCCAACTTAAAATTTACCAATAATGTAAAAGAAACCATTACCAGAACACTTCCTAAATACAGCTTCCATACTTGGAGTCCATTCTTTCCTTTTTTACTTTTCTTTCTTTCATCTTGTGTTAATCTTTCAAATAGGTCAATCAAATTTTTCTTTCTTTCACTATATGAAATATATATCAACGTTCCCAAAAGAATTATTGTATATATAAAAAATGTACTAATTATAGCTACTACCATTTGCCTAAGCAAAATTACTATACTAATATTATGTAAAAAAATAATATATGAAGCAATAATACACATAATATTACTAATTATAATTTCTCTTATCCCTAGCAAAAATACTTTTAATAAATACTCTCTTGTCACTAATGTCCAAAAATCTCTTGTTTTTATCCCTAAAATTAGCAGCAATTCATATTTAGGTGCTAAAGTGCCAACAAATAAATAAAAAGAATAACGTAAAGCTATAACAAATACACAGCCAACCCCCAACATTATTATAAATAAGATTTTTTCCAATGTCTTCTCACCAATTAGTAAATGATAAAAATAATAGAAATCCATCAAAAAGCAAAGTGAAAATATAGATATAATACAATTAATAAATAGTGGACGTATATTAATATCTACATTTTTTTCTTTTTTAGTAAAATATTTTTCGATATTAGTCTCTTTCATTCCAACAACACCTCAATTTATATTTTTGTCTTTCAATTCAGTCTATATTATCTGATAAATGTATTATACTCTATCTCCGGCAATATAAAAATAATAACTTACAGCACTTATCAAAACTTGCCTGCAGTAACTTAAAATTTGTAAACCGTATTTTTACATATAAATGAATATTCCACATTTAATTTCCATACTTCCTGGTATATATAGAATTTATTGAAAGTTATATAGGATATAAAAGTTAATCTCATTCCAGTATCTATTACTCTAACTGTAGGCTATACTACAGAATACTCGTCCATTAATTTATAAAGCACTATTCTATTAAATATTTATCCTGTTCTAAAAGTTTTATTAATAGCTCAATAAAAAAATTCCGCCATTTGTTATTTAAAAAACTATAATAATATTAATTATAATTTTAAACATTTGACGGAATTTTTTATTTTAAGTTATACTCTTTTGAAGTTCCTTTTTTTCATTTTAATTTATAAAAATTTACTTCTTATAGGAAGTTCCAGAACACTTATCAATACAAAATGATCCACAATTTGTATTACATGAACCTTTACAGCTTCCACTACAACTTCCGCTGCATGCATGATAACAAGCTAAACAAAATCTAGGCTGAACCATGCTACTGTTATTCTCTAATTTGCTTGCATAATTCATACTGTTTTCTCCTTTCACACTTCATAATTACTACTTGGAATAGTGCTTCCAAAGTCACTTGGAAGCACTGGTTTTACATACAGCCGTTCTAATGAACAGTCCTATTTTTTCTTATCATTAGATCTTCTGCTGTATATGTTGCTACTTAACCAAGTCCTGTCTGCCATCTGCATGTTCCCACACAGCCCGCCATGCAAGATCCTTTACATGGGCACCAGATTCTTGGAGTAACAGCATTCTGATATTTAACTTTACTTCTGTATAAGCTATTCATAACTGGTATCCTCCTTTCTTTATATTTAAATATTATTAATAATATTTAGCTAATGTTTAAAGACTCCTCAAACATTTGTCTGTATAAACAACTTCTACCTATCATCTCTTTATTGGTTCCTGCCTCTTCAATACATCCATCATGCATAAGAAAAATCATATTACTTTTATCTATTGTGGAAAGCTTATGACTTATAATAATTATAATTTTGTCCTTTGCTAATTTTTGAAGTATTTCTACTATTTTTTTCTCCACATCTCCATCTAAATCTGATGTAATTTCATCACAAAGCCACAATGTTGTATTTTGAAGCATAGCTCTCGCTATTGCAAATTTTTGTTTTGTTCCACTAGATAAAATGCATCCATTTTCTCCAATAATTTCCTCATATTTATGTGGTAAACTTTCTATAAAATCTACTAAATCTACTTTCCTGCATATCTCAGCTAAACTTTTGTCATCTATTTTTCTTCCTAATGTTATATTAAAACGAACTGTTTCATTTAATAAGAAAGAATTTTTAGGAATATAACTAATTTGCTGTCTTAAATTTGCCAAATTAAAATTTTTAATGTTATTTCCATTAATAAAAATATTTCCAGCACTCTGTCTATATAATCTTAATAGGAGTTTAAGCAAAGTACTTTTTCCACAACCATTTTTTCCAACAACGGCATACATTCCAGCTCCATTTAATGTTAAATTCAATCCTTTCAAAACTAAAGCATCCTGATATCCAAAAGTTACTGATTCAAATTTAATATTTTCTATCGTTCCCACCTTATTTTTGTCACTTAATGAAACATCTTCTATTGGTTCATTAAATATATCTTCAACGCGTTGAACGCTAACTCTACAAGCAGTAAGTCCAACTACAAAACTCATTACTTGTGCTGTTGCCTGTGTTAATGTTCCTATGTATTGATTAAAGGAAACATAATTTCCAATAGATAGTTTTCTAGTAGAAATTAAAATCCCTGCAACCCCTAACATAAAGCAATCAAACATTGCATTAATCGCATTTTGAAAAAAATTCATTTCTCCCTGAATAACAAAAAATTTTTTGATACTCTCTCACTTTCCGTAAACATTACACCCATTTTTTTTGAAAAAAAGATTCTAATACATTACTTTTAAGCCCTTCAAAATTTCCAAAAACCTCATTGGTAAATCCCCACAACTTATCAGTAAATTTCTTCATTCTCTCCAAAGATTGTTTATATTTTTTTTGAAAATCATTGTTCCACCGTATAGAATTGGAAAAAATAAAATAAACACAACCGTTAATTCTTTAGAAAGCAAAATTGCAAAATAAAATGAAACTATGACACTAATAACAATCTGAAATATACCAGTTATAAAATCCAGATAAGATTTAGCAATAGCACTAGTATCATTTTCTATTCTATTTATCAATTCTCCCTTCGTGTATTGATCTAAGTTTTCCATACCCATACAAATAATTTTACTAAACAAATCTATTTTAATTAAGTTAGAAATCTCTAAAGTTACTTTACTTCCGAAATAATTTTCTATTGAAGATAAAATTGCACCAATAATTTCTAACAAAAGCATTAAAAGCATAAGAATTAATATACTAGAAATACGACCTGATATAATCAAGTCAATCACTTTTCCAAATATGTACGGTGTAATGCTCCCTATTGCAGTACCAAACAAAATCAATATACTCAATCCTATTAATGTAAATTTTTTAGGAGCAAAATATTTTTTAAGTATTTCTCTGTCCATTTATGTCAGATCACCCCTAACTTAAATCAGAAAAATTTCTCCAGTGGAAAAAGATATCTCCCAATTTTTATCGCTTCCTTTGCCCTTCCAAATGTATTTTTCTGATTTGTTATTCCACCAATTTTGGATCAAAAATTGAATATTTTGTAACTCCTTCTCTACTTTTTCACTCTTTTCTTTATTTAAATCAAGAAGTTTTAAATTTTCTAAAGCTGATTTTTTTTCAACCAGTTCCATTAATTCTATTTTTTCATCCTCTTCTACTTTTCCTACCAGTTCCGGCATACTCTTTCTCACTCCTCTATTTAGTAGTATAATAACCTATATTTTCATGTGCTAATTCTCTTCTTAATATATTAATGGGATCTATTTCATCACTTTCTTTTACTGCATTAAAGTATGTCGCTATATCTTGGCATTCTTTCACAATTTGTGCTGAAACATTTTTTTCGACCCAACTTTTTTGGCATTGTGACGATGCTGGTATGTGAACCTCCGTTGTATACTTTTTATTATGATAAACACAATCAACACAGTGATAAGCATCACAGCAATTGCACACTGGTGCAAATTTTTGCGTATATAACTGTTTATTAGGGAATTCATCTATGCCATTTTCTAAATTACCAATATCTTTTTCAGTTTTATCACCATAAAAAGCAGGACAAACATAAAATTTTCCGTCCGGTCCTAATGTAACAGCTTTATCTCCAGCCCCACAATTATTATGTTGATTAATAAATAATATATCAGTTAGTACATTTAACTCTTTGTTAAATGAATTATTATGTACACCCATAACAATAATATCTTTTATTTTTTGTAATTGTTTTTTATACACATCCAATTCAAATTTTCCATTTAAGTCAATTATGTTAAGATTAATTCTATCTGCGATTTTCCACAATTTTAGAATACAGTCATATAATTTATTGATATCTTTTTCAGAAATATTAAAAATTATATTTTCTATTTCCCTAGACTTTATAGCCATGTCGTTTATATCATCTAATGTAAATACCGGCAATACATCTTTGTACATCTTCTTGCTTTCTTCGTAAACTTTTGCCGGAACTATATGTAATATTCTATATGCTTCAAATTCTTTATAGTTAATCAAATCATCGCCATACTTTGAATGAATAAATATAGGGCGGTAGAAATTTTCATGTGCATGCTGCAAACCCTTTAATATAGTTTGTTTATCCATTTTCAATTTTATATTACTGTCGTTCTTACCACCTTCCATACAACATGCTACATAACAATTCGACAGTAAAAAATTCATAGAAAACGATTCATTATCCCAACTTTTTCTCTCTATTCCGTACATATTATACAGTTTTGAAAAATAATAATTATTGGCTCTAACTCGCGCTTTATGCATTTTACAAATATATTTAGCTCTTTGAAAATTAGTTGGAGTATCGGCATTATCATAATTAAATCCCTGGCAAAAACTACAACCACTCGCAATTTTACAGTTTATGCATTCTTCATCACTTTGTAACTTAAATGTCGCAGCTTCAAATGGACGAACTTTATCATAATCAATTCCTGTATTTACATGTCCAATCACATATTCATCCTGATGATTTAAAGAATAGCTACAATATCTCATACATGGATATAGTTTTCCATCAACGCCAACTGCAAGCATTTTTCCAGCTCCACAACTTGTTAGTTTCAACATATCTTCTGTGTATGGTTGTCCTATAGAATCATCAAATAAACTGCATTGATATTTATCAAATAAATGATTTTCTAAAATATAATCTGCCAGTTCACGCAACTGCTCTTCAAAAATTTTATCGTCATCTTCTTTCCATACATCTTCAAAGACAACATTCGCTGCTATTTCCGGAATTCCCTCTTGCCAAAGCTCAATAATGCTATCCTTCAAGTATTTTAAGTCAGCACTGGCAAATGTTACTTTTGTAGATGCATAAAATTGATTTTTCCAAACATCAACATTCTTTTTAACTACATCATAAGATCCTGTTCCATCCGGAAAAACACGTTGTAAATCATGCTTTGCTTTAGTTCCATCAATGGTTATTGTCATAGAAAGTTTACTTTTATTCTTAGAGATAAATTTTTGAATCCTTTTATCCAAATAATTTACACCATTAGTACATATACTAATTCGGTAATTCCAATACCAAGAAATTCCCATTTCATATGTTTTTAACTTGAAATAATCACATATCTTATCAATTAATTCGATTTCTAGTAAGGGTTCACCCCCAATAAAATCCAATGTCACTGCATGCTGTTTTATCATTTCGCTATTCAAAATATAATCAATAAATTTTTTCGCAACAGAAAAATTCATTTTTTTGTTACTCGCTTTATGCGTAATATAACAATACTTACATCTCAAATTACAGTCTTCCGTCACAATAAATGTCAAGGACTGCGCTGTGCTTCCATTCCATGATTCTAATTGTGATCCTACAGTATATTTATCTGTATTCATCTCCGCTCCATCCTTTCTTTTTGCTTTTCTATATATTTTAAACCAAATTTTTCCTACCAAAACTATCGTGTAATATTTTCGTTAGTTCATGTTATTTTTCCATATTTTTATCTCATAAATTAATATTCCAACTAAGAGCAAGTTTCGCAATGTAGCACAATAACCCCTTTCCGGGTTCTTGGCGACTTGCAACTTGATGGGGATTTCGTTTCCCCATACCCTCGACCACAATCACAGATATGTGTATTGGTTTCCATTTACATGGTCACAGTGCGATAATTTTTCATCACTTACTTTCCCTGCAGGCCGCAAAATTTGGATTTTCTTATGAAACCACTACCACGAAGAAAGGAAGTTATCAATGACAAGACCTAAGAAAGAGGAAACTCTTGCAAAAACTAAAGATGTGCATTTACGCATGAATGAAACTGAATATGATCTTCTTGCAGAAAGAGCCAAGGCTAACAGCATGACGGTTTCTGATTTTATCCGAAATGCCTTGGTCAACCAGAAAGTCATCATCAAATACGAAATTACCGCAGATGTTCCCGAAATAAAAAAACTTATTAGCGAGTTTGGTAAAATTGGCAGCAACCTAAATCAGATTGCCCGATATTTTAATCAGGGTGGAATCCTCTCTTCTGAAATGAGAAATGAAATCCGAAAGTCTCTCCGGGATATTTATGAAATGAAATATGAAGTGATGAAAATGACAGGTGATTTTCGTGGCAGTAATTAAACATATCGCAAACAAAAACTCTGACTATGGAGAATCGGAACGGTATCTTATCTTCCAGCACAACGAGTATACGCAAAAACCGATTCTTGATGAAGAAGGGCATATGATACTGAGAGAAGAATATTATCTGGACGGTCTGAACTGTGATCCATTCACTTTTGCATCGGAATGTCAAGAACTGAATAGCTACTACCACAAGAACAAAAACTTCAATGAGATAAAATCCCATCACTATATCATCAGCTTCGACCCAAAAGACAGGGATGAATGTGGATTGACCGGTGAACGTGCCCAGCAACTCGGATTGACTTTTGCAAAGAAAAACTTTCCCGGTCATCAGGCTTTAGTCTGTACTCATACCGACGGTCATAACAAAAGTGGAAACATCCATGTGCATATCGTAATTAACAGTCTCCGTAAATATGATATACCACAAGAACCCTATATGGAATTTGACTGTGAAGCAAAAGCCGGTTATAAGCATCATCTAAGTGCTGCCTATCTTGCCCATCTAAAACAGGAAGTCATGGATATGTGCAAAAAAGAAGGGTTGCACCAAGTTGATCTGCTCACTCCTGCTGAAAGAAAAATCACCGAAAAAGAATACTGGGCACAACGCCGGGGACAGGAAAAATTAGATAAGCTGAATCTGAAAATGAAAGAAGATGGAATCACACCGAAAGAAACTCGTTACCAGACAGAAAAACAATTTCTCCGTGACGCTATTGATGATGCTGCAAGTATTGCCCGATCACCAGAAGAATTTTCAAAAATCCTTGACGAAAAATATCACATCATCCTCAAGATCAGTCGAAACCGGTACAGCTATCTTCACCCTGGCAGAAAAAAATTTATCACTGGAAGAACTCTTGGGACCAGATACACAGAAGATTTTCTCTTGAAAGCATTTGAGGAAAACACGAAATCCCGTAGAGAACTGAAAGAAGAAATTCTGGAACAGCAGGCTCCGAATACTTCCACAGATTTACCACCTGTTCCTTTCTCTGATACTTCTGCTATCCCTGCACCATTCATTTTCATAAAATCAAACCTCCGGCTTGTAATAGATCTGCAAACCTGTATTAAAGCCCAGCAGAGCAAAGCCTATGCTCAAAAAGTAAAGCTCACCAATTTGAAGCAGATGGCTCAGACTGTTTCCTACATACAAGAGCATGGATATGATTCTCTTGATGATTTCCATGCAGCACTCAATCAGGCATCAGACCAGACCAGTGCTTCCAGAAAATCTTTAAAAGATACTGAACAACAGCTCAAAGAAGTGAATGAACAGATTCATTTTACCGGACAATATCTGGCATACAAAAATGTATATGCTGATTATCGTACAAGCCGAAACAAGAAAAAATTTTATGAAGAACATCGAGCAGAACTTTCCCTGTATGACACAGCTCTACGAACACTCAAAGAAAAATCTGGCGGGAATAAATTGCCTTCCATGAAAGCTCTCTATGCTGAAAAGGACCGGCTTGTTGAATTGAGGGATAGACAGCGTGAAGATTTTTCTAATCACCAGGATTATGAACGGGAGCTTCGCACTGTATCTGCGAATATTGATATGATTCTTGGGAAGAATCGTGGGCAGGAGCAACAGATTGAAAAAGAGCAGAATTTATAAACCTTTTCATCTCCAAGCACCCAAATATCATTTTCAAATCTATGCTAATGAATAAATTCCTGTTTGCATCTTTCCTAAAAAG
>ENA-OQED01000349-OQED01000349.1-human-gut-metagenome-genome-assembly--contig:-NODE-349-length-18517-cov-1.407885_pt1 | contig 18517 bp, 22 predicted proteins | sample MGYA00242790_ERZ504625 | MGnify/ENA primary metagenome ERZ504625 (study PRJEB26092, sample SAMD00036345) | human gut metagenome | host: Homo sapiens | study: EMG produced TPA metagenomics assembly of...
CCCATATATCTTGCCGAATAGACACCAGGCTCGCCGTTTAAGGCATCCACTTCCAGACCGGAGTCATCCGCCAGCACGATCGTGTCGCCGTCTGTGCATCCGGCAACGGTCTGTGCTTTGATTTTTGCATTCTCCTCAAAGGTTTTGCCGTTCTCATCGATCTCGACCGAAATGCCGGCTTCTTTCATCGAATAAATTTCCACCGGCAGATCCGCAAGGATTTCACGGATTTCTTTCATTTTGCCGGCATTTCCTGTTGCAAATACAATTTTTTTCATAACCGTTTTCCTTCTTTCACGCTGAAATAACTTGCGATCATTATACCGTATGTGTGACGCAAACACAAGAACCCTGTCACAAAAAAAGACCCCCGTTTTTATCCGGGAGCCTTTTTTTGTAATCACACATTATTTTGCTTTTTTCTGATTTGCCAGAGTCTTGAATCCATCGACAGTCAGGATCAGCGCCAGGATGACAAGCAGGCCTGCCAGCACGATACGTGCTACGCACCAGCCGATGCCAACGCCTGCGCCAAGGCCCTTGAAGTTTGCGAGCAGGGTCTGTACAAGGGATGTGATGGTTACGATCAGCATGAATACCATCGGGAACAGGAACATTTTGTTGTTTTTGCCGACTTTTCCAAGCCAGGTAGCAACAGCAAGAAGTCCGATGGCTGCCAGCAGCTGGTTGGATGCACCGAACAGCGGCCAGATTTTGGAATAACCGGTCAGGCCAAGGCCGATGCCGAGTACTACGGTGATAACGGTTGATACAACCGGATTGGTCAGAACGGCTTTGTAGCCGGTTGCCTCTTTGTAAGTCTGTCCCGGCTCAAGCCAGAACTCCTGGAACATGTATCTTGCCAGACGGGTTGCAGTATCCAGAGAAGTCAGGCAGAATACCGATACAGTCAGAACCAGCAGAGAGTACAGTACGTGGGTCGATCCGCCAAGTCCCGGAATGGTTGCTACCATCTCGGAGATACCGGTTGCAAATACAGCGGTCGGAACAACGGTGGTTCCGTCTGTGTATCTGGACCAGATGTAGCCGACTGCACACAGAGATACGATTGCAAGTGCACACTCAATCAGCATACCGCCGTATGCGATCGGGCGGGCATTTTTCTCATTGTCAAGCTGTTTCGATGTAGTTCCTGAACCAACGAGTGAATGGAATCCGGAAATTGCTCCGCAGGCGATGGTTACGAACAGGGCCGGGAACATAAATCCAAGAGAACTTCCGGTCGGAGCCAGCGTATCTTTGAATCCGGTGAATGCCGGGATATCCAGGGATGCATGGCCCATCAGAGCACTTCCGATGACACCGACAGCGGCTACGATCATCATGAAGTACAGAAGGAAGGAGCTTAAGTAGTCACGCGGCTGAAGCAGAATCCAGACCGGTGCAACAGAAGCTACGGTGATATAGATACCAACGATTACCATCCATGCTGTCTCGGAGAGATAGATCGGATGGAAGTTTAATCCAACAACAACGCAGACAACGATAGCTGCAACGCCTGCGATGGTGGAAATGCCAAGAGATACATTTCTTCTGTATACCATGAAACCGAACACAACGGCGAGTACAATGAACAGAATGGAAATCATAGCGGTTGTTGCATTTGCAGAACTTGCTGCCACATCGACAGCGCCGCTCTCGGTGTAGGCTGCCTTGAAGGTATTGGCAACGATGGAACCGAAGGCTGCAACAACAAGAATCAGGTCAGGTAAGCGAAGACGATAAAGAGTTTTTTCGCTTTACTTCCCATAGTGTCTGCGATAACCTCGCCGATGGACTGTCCTTTGTGGCGCAGGGATGCAAACAGTGCGCCGTAATCATGAACGCCTCCAAAGAAGATACCGCCGATGAGTACCCATAAAAGAACCGGAACCCATCCAAAGACAGCGGCCTGAATCGGTCCGTTGATCGGGCCTGCGCCTGCGATGGATGAGAAGTGATGTCCCATTAAGACAGGAGCTTTGGCAGGAACGTAGTCCACACCGTCCTCCTCGGTGAATGCAGGGGTTTTCCGTTTCGGATCAACGCCCCACTGCCCGGCAAGCCATTTTCCGTAGAATACGTATCCGGCGATCAGAATGCCGATTCCGACAACCAGTACAAGAATACTATTCATTTGTTTTTTCCTCCCTCTTTTTGGTAGAATAAATTTATAGATAACTAAGACCGGAACATCTTAGCATATCCCTTTACCAATTCCCAAGCCGCCCGGTTTCCAAACACTTTCTGTTCTGCCGTATCAAAGACGAGCAGCCGCACCTGACAGTAGCCTCTCAAAGAAAACCGGTAATTTTTATAATACTTATATTTTCGGATTTTCTTCTTTACGCTGTCCGCAACCGGTTTGTCCGCAAAAAAAATACCGGTGACCAGCGTGTACATGTGGTCGGTATCCGGTACTTCCTTCCCCTCGCGAACCACCTTTGGCTCTATCCATTCTGTCAGGTCCGTCAGAAATGTTTCGACGTCCTGGTCGTTCAGTTCTTCCACCGCTTTAAAATACGCATGCTCATGACAGCTGATCCTCCACAACTCTGCTTTCTTTGAGAGCACGTATTTTGCGCCGCTCTCGTGGTAGCTTGCACAGGCATCGTATGTATGGCCGTTTACTTCGGACGGCTTTACGATATCGTAGCTCCTCTCGTAGGAATGCAGCAGCCTGTCTCTGATCTCCTGTCCGTTCATGGTTTCCTCCGCTTGATGAAAAATTTTCGCATGAGGACAGTTTAGCACAGTAGCGCAGTGATTTCAAGGAAATATTAACCTTTTCTAAAATTTTTCTTTTAATTTTTGTTATCAAAAAGGAGCAACACCAAAAATCATTCGGCATTGCTCCTCCATTTGTATTATTTCTGTTCTTTTTCCCGGCGCGGCGGCTTCGGTCCCGCGTACTGGTAAAAGTAGGTTTTCAGCATTCCATTGTAAATTTTACGGTTTTTATCCGCCTTTTTGCCGAGATACCGCTCGGCATCCTCGTAACTCGTGATCAGATACATCGACCAGGAATCGAGAGCGCGGTACCGCTCTCCTAATGTCTGATACAGGGCTGGAAGATCTTTTTTGTCCTCCAGGCGCTCACCGTACGGCGGGTTGGTAATCAGAAAACCGTATTTTTTCGGGTGCGACAACTCGGCAACCGGACGCTGCTGGAAATGGATCAGGTGATCCACACCGGCCAGCTTTGCGTTCTCTCTGGCACTCTTGATGACATCTCCGTCGATATCAAAGCCCTGAATATCTGTCTCAATATCGTTCCGGATCCGGTAGCGTGCATCCTCCGCCGCATCCATCCAGCATTTTTTCGGCACGAGGTGCGTCCATTGCTCCGCAAGGAAAGAACGGTTGAGACCCGGTGCAATATCGGCCGCCATCATGGCCGCCTCGATCGGAAACGTACCGCTTCCGCAGAACGGATCGACAAGAATCCGGTCACCCTTCCACGGAGTCAGCATGATAAGTGCTGCGGCAAGGGTCTCGGTGATCGGCGCTTTCGCGGTCAGCTTGCGGTAGCCTCTCTTATGAAGGGAAACGCCGGAGGTATCGAGTCCGATCGTAACCTCGTCTTTTAAAATCGAAACACGGATCGGGTACTGTGCACCGTCCTCCGGGAACCACTCCATGTGGTAGACCTGTTTCAATCGCTCGACAATCGCTTTTTTCATGATCGACTGGATATCGGACGGGCTGAAGAGCTTACTCTTGATGGAGTTTGCCTTCGTTACCCAGAACTTTCCGTTTTTCGGGATAAATTTCTCCCACGGGAGCGCTTTTGTCGCTTCAAAGAGTTCATCGTACGTCTCGGCGTGGACCTGTCCTACTTTGAGCAGGATACGCTCGGTCGTGCGAAGGAACAGGTTGGCGTAGGCGATTCCCTCTGCATCTGCAAGAAACGTTACTTTTCCATCCTCCACGCGCTCGATTTCGTAGCCGAGGTCGAGAATTTCACGTTTCATCACCGCCTCCAAGCCGAAGTGGCACGGGGCGATCAGTTCATATAATTCCATACTCTCCCGTCCCCTCTTATAATGTGAGCTGTTTTACGACGGTGCCGTCAAAGCCTTTGATCGTAAATACGCCGTCCTCGAGGATTGCATAGGTCGGGATATTGCCCTCTTTCGGCAGAGATACAGAACCCGGGTTCAGGAAGGTGTGTGCGCCTTTTTTCTCGGCACGCAGGACGTGGGTATGGCCGTACAGGAAGATATCTCCATCCATCAGCGGCGGCAGATTCTGCTCATTGTAGATGTGGCCATGGCTCATATAGAAGGTATGGCCTCCCCTCGATCAGGATGCCGTAATCTGCCAGCACCGGGAACTCCAGTACCATCTGATCTACTTCTGCGTCGCAGTTTCCGCGCACGTTGGTGAGGTACTGTTTTTTCTCATTCAGCATGGCGATGACCTGTTTCGGTGCGTATTCTTTTGGAAGATCGTTTCTCGGGCCGTGATAGAGAAGGTCGCCTAACAGAAACAGGCGGCTTGCGCCCTCTGCCTCGAAGGCTTCCAGCATTTTTCTGCAGTAATAGGCAGAACCGTGAATATCAGATGCAAACATGTATTTCATATCGTGATCTCTCTTTCGTTTTGTGGTTTGGTTTTGTATTGTTTTCTGTTTCATCTTACCGTATCTTTTCCCGCTTGACAAGAAGAAATGTTGGATTGCCGCCCCCTTACAGCTCTTCTCCCGCCACCAGATATCGTCCGCGGTATGCATGCATTCCGCCGATGACCGTTTTGACCTCGTATCCGTTCTCCGCCAGCCGTTTTCCCTCCGCCATGCTCGCGGCACCCCGCTCACAGCAGATCACAAGAATTTTGTCCCGCGGCAGACAGACCCGTTCGAGCAGATGGTCATAGGGAAGATTCACCGCTCCTTTCACATGCCCTTTTTCGTATTCCCGCCGGTTCCGCACATCGATGATCATCGCCCACGGTTTTCCCACGTACCAGTCCAGCTGGTCTGCCGCCAGCAGTGTCATGCCTGCCATATCCTGGTCCCCCTCTCCGGATCTGACTTTCTCTCCTGTTTTATATGTATGCAGAAACCGGCGGCAGAGTCCGTATGGGACCCGCCGCCGGCTTTTTTCTGCCGGAGTCCCAAGGTTTACTTAGTATTTTTCATACTCATCCTTCTCGTCCTGCTCCCGGTTCTGCTGACCGTAGGATGACATCTCACGGTCCTCACATGATTGCAGTCTCTGCTGTTCTTCTGGTTTTTGCTGTATTCGCTTTTTTCGTATCCGTTCTTGCTGTACTCGTTTTTGCTGTATTCATTTTTGCTGTTTCTGGTCATAATCTTGTTTCCTCCTGAATGTTTTTTTGTCCTGCGACATCCTTTAGTATCGCTTTTTCCGCGCAGATTATGCATCCAGAACCCTGTTTTTCCACGGTATCTGTTCCAAAGTGGGGAATGCAAGCCCAAAAATACAGTGTTTTTCCTGCTTTCGGACCACTGCTTTCCAAATTGTGGTAATTTTTTCCAACTTTTGAATTTCGATGTTGCTTTTTCCCGTTATCTGTATTATAATCAATTTTGTAAAAGAATTTACCCTTCATAAATTTTTTTACAATTAATAACCCCTTATTAATTATTTATACTCCCCTTGAAAGATCGGTAGCTCCCCTGCCGGTCTTTCTTTTTGCAATTATTCAGAGCCATGCAAAATTTCAAGAAGAACTGTGAGTCATGCTCGCATGAACGAACAGTTCTTCTTGAAATTTTATATGGCGAGAAGCCACATCGAGATGCAGCGCAGCGGAATCGAGATGTGGCTCTGAATAATTGCAAAAAGGAGGAAAGTCTGCATCAGCAGACTTTCCTCCTTTTTCCCGTTCTGTATATATGATTAGAATTCTACTTTTTCACCTTTTGCCGCTTTTGCTACGGTTCCTGCGAGGACGATCAACGCCATGAGGTTTGGAATTACCATCAGGCCGTTAAAGAGGTCTGACAGGTTCCATACGAGATCCACTTTCAGCAGAGAGCCGAGGAAAACGAACACAACGACGATCAGCGAGAACGGAACGACTGCTTTCTTTCCGAACAGATACTGTACGTTCTGTCTTGCGAAGAAGTACCATCCGACGATGGTCGAGAATGCAAAGAACAGAAGACAGATCGCTACGAACGCCGGTCCGAAGCCTTTGAGGCCGGTTCGGAATGCCGCCTGTGCGACCGGGGTTCCTACAACACCGGTACTCATCATCTCTTCCAGAACGCCGGAAGAAAGAATAACGAGAGCGGTCATGGTCAGGACAACGAAGGTATCAATAAAGACACCGATCATCGCTACTTCACCCTGATCCTCCGGGTTCTCGACATCGGCAATCGCATGGGCATGCGGGGTGGAACCCATACCGGCTTCATTAGAGAAGAGGCCTCGGGCAACACCGTAACGCATGGCTTTCCGCACGGTAATACCGGCTGCTGCACCAAATACGGCGTCCGGACGGAATGCACAGATAAAGATCGAAGCAATCGCTGACGGCACATGCTGGATGTTGATCAGAATAACAACAAGGGCTCCGACGAGATACAGTGCTGCCATCACCGGAACAACTTTTTCGGTGAAGGATGCGATACGGGAGATACCTCCGATAAAAATGAATGCGGCGAGAACGGCTACAATCACACCCATCACCCATTTCGGTACGGAAAATGCGGTGTAGAACGCATCACTGATGGAGTTCGACTGTACCATATTTCCCATAAAGCCAAGTGCCAGAATAACGGCTACGGCAAAGAAGCCTGCCAGTGCTTTTCCAAACGTTCCCTTGAATGCGTGGGTAATGTAGTAAACCGGTCCTCCGATGACTTCTCCGCTCTCATCGCGGCGTTTGGAGATCTGCGCGAGATACGCCTCGCCGTAGATCGTTGCCATGCCGAAGAACGCAGCAAGCCACATCCAGAAGATGGCTCCCGGGCCGCCGGATACGAGTGCGGTCGCACATCCTGCGATGTTTCCGGTTCCGACCTGTGCGGCGATCGCTGTTGCAAGCGCCTGGAAGGAAGTCATGCCGTCTTTTCCGGCCTTCTTACCCTTTAACGAGAAACCTCCGAAGACGCGGTTCCACGCGGTCTTAAACTTTCTTACCTGTACAAAGCGGGTCCGAACAGAGAAATAAACTCCCGTACCTACCAGCAGAAACAGCAGTACGCTGTTCCAGAGCACATCACTGATCTGCGCAATTGCCTGATTCAATGCATCCATTTTCTTTTCTCCCTTTCCATTCGACGTATGGTCTGAACGATGTGGATCACACATCCGCACCGTTTTGAGAAAAAAAATACCATCTCCTGCGGAATTTTTCCTGCAGAACATGGCTCTGATTGAAAAATACAGCAAAAAACCGCACTTCCGGAATTTTTTCGTTTCTGCGCACCGCTTTTTTTGTTCCGCGGCTGTTTTTCTTCTGTATCTTTTTTGACTCTGTCCTTTTGCCTGAGAGATTCTGCATCGCTGCATTGCACCTTCGGCACTCTTTTCAAGAGCTTCTCCAGAGACCACTCCGTTTTTAGTCCTCGCCGTCTCCCGTCCGTTCTTGTTTTAAGAAGAGAACCAGCACCTGAAAGTTTTACTTCTTCGGTCGTGCACCTTTCGAAAATTAAATTTCCAAAGGCTCTCCGCACATTTTCTAAAAACTTCTACGTCTTTTTTTATTTTTGTAAAACTATAGCACCTGTGATAGGATTCGTCAATACCCCATGCCGTATTTTTTTTCAGAATATTGCAAAAACATATAAAAATCAGCAGATCTGAGCGCGCACGCCTCAAAATCGCATGCGCGGCACAGATCTGCTGTTCTCTTTTCCAAATATCTTTTATGACGCCTGGAACTGGCTGTTGTACAGATTGTAGTAGAAGCCTTTCTTCTCAAGAAGCTCCTCATGGCGTCCCTGCTCGATGATCTTTCCGTCTTTCATGACGAGGATCAGCGAAGCGTTGCGGATCGTGGACAAACGGTGGGCAACGACGAAACTCGTTCTGCCCTGCATCAGCTTGTCAAACGCCTCCTGAACCTGCAGTTCGGTACGGGTATCGATGCTGGAGGTCGCCTCGTCGAGGATCAGCATCGGCGGCAGGCAGAGCATGACACGGGTGATACAGAGAAGCTGTTTCTGCCCCTGGCTGATGCTGTCTTCGCTGAGAACCGTGTCAAGTCCCTTCGGCAGACGCTTAATAAACTCCCAGCTGTGTGCCTCTTTGGCCGCATTGATGATCTCCTCTTCCGTCGCATCCGGCTTTCCGAAGCTGATGTTGTCGCGCACAGTTCCCTGTTTGATCCAGGTATCCTGCAGCACCATACCAAAGCAGCTGCGGAGCGCATGGCGGGACAGTTCGTCGATCGGCTTTCCGTCGATGCAGATCTTTCCGGCATCGACATCATAGAAGCGCATCAGCAGGTTGATAAACGTCGTCTTTCCGCATCCGGTCGGGCCGACAATGGCAACACGCATGCCCGGCTGTACGTCAAGATTAAAGTTCTCGATCAGTTTTTTCTCTTTGTCATAACTAAATGCTACATCATCGATCGTCACATTTCCCGTCACGGTATCGATCGTTCCGGCCGGGTCTGCACTCTCCTCTTTCTCTTCCAGAAGAGCAAAGATACGGCCTGCGCAGGCAAGCGCGTTCTGCATCTCAGTGATAACGGAACTGATATCATTGAACGGTTTCATATACTGGTTTGCGTACGACAGCAGAACGGAAAGTCCGCCGACGGTCAGCGCGCCGCCCGGGATCATGAAAGCTCCCACAAGGGCAACACCGGCATAGATCACGTTGTTGACAAAACGGGTGGACGGGTTCGTTAAGGAACTGTAGAACACGGCCTGCTGGCTGTATTTCTGCAGATCTTTGTTGATCTCTGCAAAACGCTCGGAAGCTTTTTCCTCATAGCCGAACGCTTTGACTACTTTCTGGTTTCCGATCATCTCATCGATGAGTGCGGTCTGTTTTCCTCTCGTCTCACTCTGTTTCTGGAACATTTTGAACGAGCGGCCGGAAATAAATTTTGCCACGAAGAAGCTGAGAGGTGTCAGGCAGATCACAAGAAGGGTGATCCATACGTTCTTCGAGAACATGAAAAACAGTGTCACAATAATGGTTACGATGCCGGAGAACAGCTGCGTAAAGCCAAGCAGAAGACCGTCCGATAAGATATCGGTATCTGCGATAACACGGCTTACGATGTCTCCGGAGCTGTGCTGATCCAGATAGGACAGCGGCAGCACCTGGATATGACGGATCGCCTGGGAACGAAGGTCGCGCACGATGCGGTACGTCATACGGTTGTTGATCAGGTTCATGATCCATGCGGAAAGTGCGGAAACGAGGGTAAAGAATACGATTCGTTTCAGATAGAACCACATCTCCGGGAAATTGACCTGGTGGGCTGCAACAACCTCATCGATCGCATCGCCGAACAGGATCGGAATATAAAGCTGTAAAATAACGGTAACCGCAGCTAGGACAATACTAAGGCCTAAGAAAATTTTATAATTTCCGATAAACGCCATCAGCTTTTTCATGACCTGCATGCCGCTTTTTCCGGACTTGTTTTCTGTCTTTTTCATGCGATCACCCCGCTTTCGTTGTTATAGCTGCACGCTCTTCCGGGAACTGGGAGAAGTAAATCTCGCGGTAAACCTCGCAGGTTTTCATCAGCTCGTCGTGTGTGCCGTTTCCTTCGAGCGTACCATTTCCAAGAACGAGGATCTGGTCTGCCTGACGGATGCCGGCGATTCGCTGGGATACGAGGAAGGTTGTCGTGTTTCCTTCGAGATTGTGGACGGCTTTGCGGAGTTTTGCATCCGTTGCAAAGTCAAGCGCACTCGAGCTGTCGTCCAGAATCAGGATTTCCGGTTTTTTTACCAGCGCACGCGCAATAGAAAGACGCTGTTTCTGTCCGCCGGAGAGGTTCTTTCCATTCTGCTCCAGCATAAAATCGAGCTGATCCTGTTTGCCTTCTACGACTTCTTTCGCCTGGGCTGTGGTGAGCGCCTCCCAGATTTCTGCATCGGTGGCGTCCTCTTTGCCCCACCTCATATTGTCGCGGATACTGCCTTTAAAGAGCACTGCTCTCTGCTGAACAACACCGACTTTATTGCAGAGCTCTTCTTTCGTGTAATTCTTTACATTCTCGCCGTCTACCATGACGTCACCGCTGGTCGCATCGTAGAAACGGGAAATCAGGCTGACCAGCGTCGATTTTCCGCTTCCGGTACCGCCGATGATTCCGATGGTCTGTCCGCGTTTTGCGGTAAAGCTGATATCCGATAAGCTCTCTGCGCCGGCTCCTGCATAGGTGAAGCTGACATTTTTAAATGTAACAGCTGCATCGCCAGTTACTTTCTTTGCAGCGCCGCCTTTTGCCGGGTAGTTCATGGTTGTCGGAACCGCCAGTACGCCGGAGACACGCTCTGCACAGGCAACGGATTTGTTTAAGGTGATGATGAGCGATGCCAGTTTGATCAGCTCCACGATGATCTGCAGCATGTAGTTGTAAAGTGCGACAACCTGTCCCTGCTGCATACTGCCGATGTTAACCTGAGGCCTGCCTGCCAGATCAGGACAACGGCTGCGATGTTGATGAGGACATAGGTCAGCGGATTTAACAGTGCGGAAATTTTTCCGACAAACTCGTTCAGACAAGTCAGCTCATCGTTGCTCTTTTCGAAATCGGCAACAGACTGCTCCTCACGGCAGAACGCACGGATGACACGGACACCGTTCAGATTTTCTCTTGTCATTCCGGTGACGCGGTCGAGTGCCGCCTGTACCTTTTTGAACAGCGGGATGCTGACCAGCATAATGCCGAATACGGCAACGAATAGGATCGGAATAGTAACCAGGAATACGATGGCACATTTTACGTTGACGGTAAATGCCATCACAACGGAACCGAATACGATAAACGGACTCCGCAGCAGCAGACGCAGACCCATGTTGATTCCGTTCTGCACCTGGTTGATATCGTTGATCAGACGGGTGATCAGCGTATCGGTTCCAATGGTATCCAGCTCCGTAAAGGCAGAGCCTGGATGTGATCAAAGACCGCCTGGCGAAGCTCGGTTGCACAGCCGACGCTCGCTTTTGCCGCGAAATACTGCGCGGTGAAGCTGCAGCAAAGTCCGACTGCCGCCATCAGAACGAGGATTCCAAAACGGCTGACGATGTACGGACGGTTATTGCCTGCGATACCCACATCGATGATCTGGGCAACAACCATCGGCACCAGAAGGTCGAATACGACTTCCAGAAGCTTGAACAAAGGAGCGATGATGCTCTCTTTTTTGTAGTGCTTCAAGTAGACTCCAAGACTTTTCATCTTCTTTTTCACTCTCCATTTCTTTGTTTCTTGACATTGACAGTATAATCTCATATGATTAATACGAATAGTATTGTTTTTATAGCTTAGTGATACAATTTTAATATCATAAATAATTTCACGAAAGGAAGTCTCTTATGGAACTGCGCCAGCTTGAATATTTCCGCGTCATCGCCGAAACCGAAAGCATTCACGAGGCCGCCCGCCGCCTCAATATGTCCCAGCCGCCGCTCAGTTATCAGTTAAAGCAGCTGGAAGCCGAACTGAACGTCACTTTATTTGAACGCACCCGCCAGGGCGTCCGCCTGACCGAAGCCGGAAAACTGCTGTACGACCGCTCCGCCAACCTGCTCGAGTACGTGAAATCGACGGAGCTTGAGGTCGCAAAGGTCGGCAAAAAGCGGGTTCTGCGCCTCGGCATCACACCGACCACCGTTGCAACGATCATGCCGTGCGTCTCGCTTTTTTCCCGCCGCAATCCCGATGTCAACTTCGAGGTGCACGACGGCATCACCTACACGCTGTACCGCTATCTGATGGACGGCATCATCGACATTTCCATCGCCCGCACGCCGCTGCGGCTCGACGATGTCGACTATAAAATTTTAAGCTCTGAACCTATGATTGCCGTTTCTTCAAAAGATATGCTTCCCGAGAAGAACGGATCGCTAAAGCTCCCGGATCTTTTGAATATTCCGCTCATCATCTACCGCCGGTATGAGGCACTCATCATGGATGCATTCCACTCGCGCGGCATGGAACCGGATCTCTTCTGTGTCTGCGACGATCCCCGCGGCGCGATGCTCTGGGCAAAGGAAGGCCTTGCCACTGCCATTTTCCCGCAGTCCATGAGCTCTCTCTGCCAGGGACTCCGCATCCAGCCGCTCGCAGAAAGCGACCTGGAAACGCAGATCGCCGTGATCTGGAAAAAGGGGCGGAAACTCTCTCCGCTTCTGCAGGACTTTGTCGATGCCTGCATGGAGAGCATATTATAATAGAAGAAGTCCGCTGCGCCGGTCTCTTTTTCAGGGATCAGCACAGCGGACTTCCTTTTTTTTATTTCTCATTCTTTTTACTGCACAAACAGCAGCGCGATATTCAGCAGTGTCACAATCACCGCAATCGCAAACAGGGCAATTTTCAGCTGCAGACTGTTCGCGTATTTTCCCATGACTTTTTTCGAGGACGTCAGATAAATCTGTGTAAATACCGTAATCGGGAGCTGCATTCCAAGGAACATCTGTGAATAGAGAAGGCCCTGGAACGGGGAATCAATCAGAAGAATGACCGCTGCGGCCGGGATCATGGTAAGAAGGATTCCCCAGCGTGTCTCCTTACTCTTGATCTCATACGGCTTGTTAAAAATCCCCGAAAAAATCGTTCCGCCCGCCATTCCCGCGGTGATGCTCGATGAAATTCCGGCGAGCAGAAGCGCTGCTGCAAAAATCACCGATGCGGCATTTCCAAGGAGAGGTGTCAGCATCTTTCCCGCCGTTGCGAGATCATCCACCTGCTTTGCATTCTGCGGCTGGAAAAACGTTGCGGCCGCCATCAGGATCATTGCACTGTTGATGGCCCATCCGATGATCATGGAAAACAGGGTGTCTTTGAACTCATACTTTAACTGGCGCGCAATCACCTCATCATCCTCAAGATTCCACTGGCGGCTCTGAATAATTTCCGAGTGGAGAAACAGGTTGTGCGGCATGACGACCGCACCGAGGACGCTTAAGATGACCGGCATTGAGTGCTCTGGAAACGACGGTTTTACCCAGCCGACAGCCGCCTGCGCCCAGTCGATATCGGCGATCCAGACCTCAAAGAGGAACGAAAAGCCGATCAGCGAGACAAACACAATGATCAGTTTTTCAATCCGTTTGTAAGCACTTGTAAACTCACAGATCAGAACCAGCACGAGAATCATCATGCTGCCGAGCTTGATCGGAATGCCGAACAACATCTGGAGCGCAATCGCACCGCCGAGGATCTCCGCCATTGCGGTCGCCACCGCTGCCATCATCGCCGTCGCAAGAATCGTGTTTTTCAGCCACGCAGGCAGATAGAGGCTCGCCGCCTCCGAGAGGCACTTTCCCGTGGCAATGCCGAGATGCGCCGCATTGTGCTGCAGAAAAATCAGCATGATCGTGGACAGGGTAACCATCCACAGAAGCTCGTAGCCGTAACCCGATCCGGCGGCAATGTTGGATGCCCAGTTTCCCGGGTCGATAAAACCGACCGTGACAAGAAGTCCCGGGCCGAGATAGCGGAGAAAATTCATGCCCGCCGTCTCTTTTCGTTTTCGATTTTGTTTCATATTCTTTCCTTTCTGACAATTTGATGCGGAACCGGCCCATCCAGGACCGGCAGAAATCGTTTTGTTGTGGTTTTGGCTGCTTTAGTTAGTTACAACTAACTGCATTGTACATGGGATTTTTCAAAAAGTCAAATCATGTTTTCTCTTTCTTGTGCTTCACCGTCCGCTGTGCTACAATAAAACTGCTTATTTTGAACTAAAAGGAGAATTTTTATCATGATACGACTTGCCGTCCCGGAGGATTTTACTTCGCTCATGTCAATCTATGCGTACGCCCGCTCTTTTATGCAGGAAACCGGAAATCCGAATCAGTGGGGAAACCATTTTCCGCCGGAGGAGCTGATTCACAACAGAATCCGTGACAAACAGCTTTTTGTCCTGGAAGAAAACGGCACGCTGCACGGCGCGTTTGCCTTCATCATCGGTGAGGATCCGACGTATCTGCAGATCGACGACGGCTCCTGGCTCTCCGATGCGCCGTATGGCACGATCCACCAGGTTGCCTCAGACGGAACAATCCACGGATTTTTCTCCCAGATCGTCGATTACTGCTGGACACAGATCCCGCACCTGCGCGTCGATACGCATACGGACAATCAAATCATGCAGCATCTGATCCAGAAAAACGGATTTGAACGGCGCGGCATCATCTACGTACTGAACCACTCTCCGCGGATTGCATTTGAGCGCGTAAAATAAAACACCAAACGAAAACACCGGATCGTCACCGCTTCGCAGACTTTTCAGCCGCGGAATCACCGTTGGATCCAGGTAATATAAGGATCCGACGATCTGTCCCATCATCCCCTTTTTCGATCTTTCGTGTGTCATTTTTTTACCAACCTTATATCTTCTTACCCTCCAATACACACTTGCCCGTACCGAAATGCAAAGAAAATCCGCTTTTTCCCCTCTGTTTCTGCACATTCCTTTGTGCAGAATACAGATGCAGAAAAAACGGATTTTCTTTTGCATTTTTCTTTATGCGTGGATTCCTCTGTTCTCGTCCCCGGACTCGTTTACGCCGAATTCGTAATCATTGCCCGGCAGAATCATGTTCAGCAGGATTCCTGCGATGGCTGCAATGGCAAGTGCAGTCAGGGTGACGGTCGTTCCGCCGATCGTAAAGGAGAGACCGTTGCTGAAGCCCAGTCCGCAGACAAAGATGACGCCCGCGATGATCAGGTTTCTCGATTTGGTCAAGTCTACTTTATTCTCTACCACGTTGCGCACACCGATGGCAGAAATCATACCGTACAGCATGAAGCTGACGCCTCCGATGATGGAGGACGGCATGGTGCTGATGAGTGCCGATACCTCGGAATGAAGCTGACGATAATCGCAAAGACTGCGGCAATACGGATGACTCTCGGGTCATGTACGCGGCTCAATTCCAGAACGCCGGTGTTCTCGCCGTACGTCGTGTTGGCCGGTCCGCCGATGAAACCTGCCATTGCGGTTGCAAGACCATCACCGAGCAGGGTTCTATGCAGGCCCGGATCAGAAAGGAAGTTCTCTCCTACGGTTGCAGAGATCGCCGACATATCGCCGACATGCTCCATCATAGTCGCGATCGCGATCGGTGCCATGATCATAATGCTGGTCAGATCGAATTTGCAGAGCTGCAGCGGCGGAAGTCCGACGATGCCTGCCTGTGCAACCGACGCAAAGTTGATGATCACGGATCCGTCCGGATTTTTGATGCCGAGTGCATTCAGGACAACTGCCACAGCGTAGGCAATCACAACGCCCATCAGAATCGGAATGATTTTGAGCATTCCTTTTCCCCAGATGTTGAAAATGATGATGACTGCCAGCGCAACCAGTGCCAGGAACCAGTTCGTCGAAGCATTATTAATGGCGGAACCAGCAAGGCTGAGGCCAATGCAGATGATAACCGGACCTGTGACAACCGGCGGCAGGTAGCGCATCACGCGTTTGACGCCGACCATGCGGATGATCAAGGCAAAAATCAGGTACAGAAGACCTGCTACCACAATACCTCCGCAGGCATAGGCTGCCTTGTCATTGACACTCATGCTGGCATATTTTCCGGTATTCAGGTTTGCAACAGCGGCGAAACCGCTTAAGAATGCAAACGAAGAACCAAGAAATGCCGGTACTTTAAATTTCGCGCACAGATGGAACAGCAGCGTTCCAAAGCCGGCGCAGAACAGTGTGACAGATACGGTAAGACCGCGGGACGGCCCCTCGCCGCATGCGTCTACAAAGTAGCTGTTTACCAGAATCGGCACCAGAATGGTTGCACCGAACATGGCAAACATGTGCTGCAATCCGAGAATCAGCATTTTAGGAATGCCGAGCTTTCTCGCATCGCGGATGACTCCATTAGACTCGTTCATACGTCTCTCCCTCTCTTTTGTTTTTCCTTCCCATTATAGGCGTTATATTCTGGAAATACAAGCGAAAGATTCCGTTCCGCACACTTTAATTTTCAAACGGGCGGACACGAAGGGTAACACCTAATTCATCGCAGATTTCCCGGCATTTCTGAATCTTTTCTTCCGGCATAACTTTCTCGACAACGGTCATCACAACATTCGGCACATACTGTTTTGCAAGCACTGCAAACTCCTTGATAGCCTCGTACGACTGGATGCCGAATTTCGACCGTGTGAGCTCCAGAAATTCTTTTTCATCCGGCGCGTTTAAAGAGATCGAGACGGTATCAAATCTTCCCTTTAATTCCGGGGTGACATCTCTTCCATAGATCAGGTTGGCAAGACCGATCGTATTCAGACGCACTTTCAGGTTCGGATACGTTCCTTTTAAGGAATCGATCACCCGACAGACATCCTCAAGCCGCTCAAGCGGTTCTCCGAAGCCGCAGAAGACCAGTTCATTGATCACGTTCAGATCGTACTGTGCGAACAGCTCCAGCATCGTCTCAACGGATGGCTCGCCCTCTTTTAACCACAGTGTATTTCCCTCCTGCTGCTGTTTCGTCTGGCGCAGACAGAACACACAGCTGCACGGGCATTTGTTTGTCATGTTGACATAGACATTTTTTCCGGTAAGATCGCCGCTCTTTGCAAGGTCGAGATACCCTTCCTCGCCGACGGCTCCGGTTACAGTATATAAATACATTACGCTTCCTCCGTTAAGTCCTTCATAAACATTTCAAAGCAGAGTCCCCAGTAGCTCGGCACTTCGTTTTCTTCGCAGTAGCGGATGCATTTCGATACGTAATCCGCCGCCTTTTTCACCGACTCGTACAGGCTGTGGCCGTTCAGATACATGCCTGCGATAATTGCCGCAATGACATCTCCCGTACCGCTCCGGTCGCCGCCGATGCGGTCTACCATGACAATCTGGAAGTCTTCGCCTTTGTTATAGATAAAGTTGGCAATCTGCGTCTGGTTAAAGTGGATGCCCGTCACCACGATGTGTTTCGGTCCCCGCTTTGCCAGTTTTCCGCACATCTCTTTCAGCTCCTCAATCGAAGCCCCGTTCTCCGGATACGGCGCATCGATCAGTGTGCAGAGTTCTGTCAGGTTCGGCGTGATGATATCCGCGTAGTGAACCAGTTCTTTCATCTTTTCGCACATCTCTTTCGTGTACGTCCGATACAGCTTCCCATAGTCTCCCATGACCGGATCGACGATGACAAAGTTGCGGTCCGTCTTAAAATGGCGGATAAAATCAAGCACGATATCCACCTGCTGTTCCGATCCTAAGAAGCCGGTCGAGATCGCATCGAAATCGAGCTTCAGATCCTTATAGGTCTGAATGTAATCCTTCATCCGGTCAGTATAATCATCAAAGTAATACGTCGGAAACTGCGTGTGTGCTGAGAGAATTGCGGTCGGAACTGCCACCGCCTGAATCCTCAGCGCCGACACGATCGGCGCCATCACAGCCGTCGAGCACCGGCCAAAGCCTGTCAGATCGTTAATCAGCGCTATTTTTTTCTGTTTTTCCATGTTGTTCTCCTCTTTTTTTCAGGATGCCTCCGCATCTGTTTCATGTCTATTTTTGCACACTCGCGTCTTATTTACAAGTTTTTTCCGGACAAAAGAAAAGGGGCTGTCGGGAAATAGACCGCCCCATATGTAAAATGATCGGATAACTGAATTTTGTCTTTTTTCTGATTCATTTCTGCTCTCTCTTTAAAGTTTTCCGTCTCCTCGCGCAGCGCTGCCGTCAGATTTCTTGTCATCTCAAGATAGCTGTTCAGCTCTTCTGCCGAGAGTTTTCCATATGCACGGATCTCCGCCCCGCGCAGCCGGTCCGTCGTATTTTTCTCCAGTTCCCGTCCGGCATCCGTCAGCAGAATCCTCTTTTTGTTCCGCGTTCCCGGGATGAGCTCGAGCTCCACAGGCCCTATATCACAGAAAATTCCGCCTGTGCCTTCCACGCCCTCGAACACGCCGCTTCCCACAACCGGGAATGCATCATAGTCCTGCAGGCTCTCCGTCTCTTCTACGGTCAGCCCCGCAAGCGCATTGTAGTGCACCGGCAGTGTCTCGCCGAACGGAACGTTGTTGTCCGCATCTTTCACGGCGTGGCGGTACGTCACGATTACGGTTCCGCCGGATCGAGCAGAATGCTCTGGCGCTGGATACGGAACGATGCCAGGGAATCGTAATCGTACACGATCGCCTCCTCGTTCTTCACCGGAACCTCCATCGCCTCTTCGTATTTTTTCATATCACGGAAGAAACTCTGTATGTCTTACCAGTCCCTGATCGTCAATGCCGAACGCATAGCTGTTGGATCTGGTCTGCAGCAGGAAAATATTTTCGGAATGATTGATCACAATATCCATTTTCGCTTTCCCCATTTCTCTATCTTGTATCTTTCCTTTTTTCAACAGTACAAATTTATCAT
>ENA-OQED01000351-OQED01000351.1-human-gut-metagenome-genome-assembly--contig:-NODE-351-length-18433-cov-4.220365_pt1 | contig 18433 bp, 18 predicted proteins | sample MGYA00242790_ERZ504625 | MGnify/ENA primary metagenome ERZ504625 (study PRJEB26092, sample SAMD00036345) | human gut metagenome | host: Homo sapiens | study: EMG produced TPA metagenomics assembly of...
AGCAATATCAATCGCCAGGCCATCGCCTTTCAAAGCACCATGGCAAGCGCAAGGTCGATGTTATGGAAGCCATGATCCACGACATCAATCCAGCCGCTACCGTCATCAAGCGCACCGAATACCTGTTGAGCGACAATATCGACGAATTTTTCGCGCGCGTTTTGGAGCAGACGGACGGCAAGCTCGACTACGTCGTCGACGCCATCGACACCATCTCGGCCAAGCTCACCATTGCCAAATATGCTCAGGACCACGGCATTCGTTTGGTTAGCTCCATGGGCGGAGCCAACAAGCTCCATCCCGAGTGCCTCCGCTTTGCCGACATTTTCGATACGGTACGTGACCCCATGAGCCGCATCATGCGCAAAGAATGCAAGAAGCGCGGAATCAAGAGTCTGCATGTACTGTTTAGCTGCGAGGAATCGGTTAAGACGCAGCCCCGCGACCCTTCCAATATCCACGAGCGCACCGAGCTGGGAACCGCCAGCTTTATGCCGCCCATCATGGGCCAGATGATCGCCGGAGAGGTTATCCGCCAGATCAGTGGCCGCGGCACCGAGCGCGTGCGCGCCGATGGCCAGCGCCTAGACTAGCGGAGCGCACCGAGATGGAGCCCCGGTTATTTGATGCACACTGCCATCTTGATTTAATGGCTCACCCGGACGCCGTTGCCGATGAGGCGACGGCGCTGGGCTTGGGTCTATTTGACTGCGGCGTCAATCCGCGCGACTTTTCGGCCGCAAACGAGCGCGCCTGTCGCCAACCAGGCATCATCGCCGGCGTTGGGCTTCACCCCTGGTGGCTCGCCGATGGTCACTGCGGTTTTGTCGAAGTCAATCTGCTTTGCGAAGTTGCTGCCCAAGAACGCTACATCGGCGAAGTCGGACTCGACTTTTCCGCGCGCTTTGCTGGAAGTGAGCCGCTACAAATACAGGCACTTAACCGGCTCTGCGATGCGCTCGTGCAGCATCCTCTTACCGGGCGCGTGATATCAATTCACGCCGTTCGTTCGGCAGGAGCCGTACTGGACGTCCTCGAATCGCATGGACTACTCATCCCAAACCCCGACTCCCCCGTTATCATCTTCCACTGGTTTAGCGGTACTTCGGACGAACTCGTCCGCGCGCGTAATGCGGGCTGTTATTTTTCCGTCAACGAACGCATGCTCGCGACCAAGCGCGGTCGCGAATACGCACGACAGATTCCACTCGACCGCCTACTGCTCGAGACCGATGCGCCGGCCGAACCAAACACAGAAACAAGCGCGCAGTCGCTCATCAAATCGCTCACAAGGACCTCGATGCGCATTGCCTCACTCAAAAACTGTGACGCAAAGCGCATCGAGTCGGCAGTTTTAACAAATGCGCACTCTGTTTTTGACCTTCGCTAACCCCTGTGGGCAAAAAATGCCAAGGGACATGCGAATCGCACAACGCAGTCCCTATTGGTAGGCAGTACAATTCGGCAGCTTTACACCAATTCGTGCATGAGATCACGGTTGCGTGCATACAATTCGTCAAAGATATGACGACGCGACGCATATAACTCGTGGGCAGCCATATCGGGCTCGATTGTTTGCGCAACGCCAAGGACTTGGGCGAGTTCATCCCATGATGCGTAGGCGCCACCTGCGAGAGCTGCCATGATGGCATCACCGAAGCATGCGCCCACCGTAACCTTGGCAACCGAGACCTCGCGCCCGCATACGTCGGCGATAGTCTGCATCCAAACTGGATTCTTGGTTCCGCCTCCGACAAGCATAATGCGCCCAATTGGCAGTCCATGCTCTCGCTCGATAATGTCGACATGGGATGCAACAGTATACGCGACGCCTTCCAAGGCGGCGCGAACCATATGGGCTCGCGTATGCCTTCCGGTCAGGCCAAAGAAGACGCCACGCGCCGCGGGATCATTGAGCGGAGTACGCTCCCCCGCAAAGTACGGCAGGCACAGGAGCCCATCGGCACCCGGCGCCACGTCGGCGGCATCATGCGCCATAACCGAATATGCATCGGGGCCACCGTGGCCCTCGGCCTCTACGGCGTCGCGATACAGCTCTTGGCGCAGCCACGATGTGAGCGCACCCGCCGTATTGGTCCCCGCGCAGATCCCGTAAGTTCCGGGAATGATAAACGTCCCTGGCCACAGACAGGCATCATCGATCATATGATCAGCTAGGTAGATGAAATACGCCGTACTCCCCAACTGAACCATCATATCGCCGGGACGGAATACACCCGTCGAAATGGCCTCGGCACCAGAGTCGCCCGTTCCCACTAAGACAGGTGTCCCTGCCGCGAGCCCCGTCGCCTCAGCCGCACGCTGCGTAATCACCCCGGCAATATCGGTAGCCGACATTACCTCCGCCATCTGGTCAGGCCGGCAGAAACGAGCACATTCCCGAGCATCAACCTTCCAAGTGTAGCGATCGTATAGGGGAAGAAAATCCTCCGCCAAATAACGGTCCACCGTAAAACGCCCCGTCAACTTTGCGCACAGAAACGATGACGCCGTCAGGAACTTCGCAGCACGTTCGTGCACCTCGGGCATACTCTCCTTAAACCACAAGATCTTTGGAGCAATATCTGACGAACAGGGATCGTGCCCGAAAAGCTCGCGTGCGCGATCTGACCCATATTCGGAAAGAAGCTCGTCAATCTGCGGCTTCGAACGTGCATCGACTCCGTACAAAATCGCGGGCACCAGCGCGTTGCACTCGGTATCGACCGGCACGCAGTCGCAACCCAATGCGGAAAGGCCGACGCATCCGATCTGCGCCGCGTTAACCCCCGATCGCACCACCAGCTCGCGCGACAAGCGGCAAAAATCGCCCCACCAAACTGCCTCCGCATCATGCTGGTACCATCCATCACGTGGGTTATCCGTCTCGTGTCCACAAGTGGCCTGGCAAACGATGTTGCATCGATCATCGATTAAAACGCCTTTAGAGGCGCTTGTCCCAATATCAATACCCAGATAAAACGCCATAGGTGCCTACTCCCCTCGCGCCGTACGAGCGGCAGCCATAAAACGAACTACCCGCTCAACATCAACCGGGGCATCCAGCTTTCCGTCGCGCTTTAAGCACGTGCCGACAAACGCGCCATCGTAGTGAGCAAATACGTCAGCCACGGTATTTTCGCGACAACCGGTGCCACATACCACAGGCACTTCGCCAACACGCTCGCGGACCTCATCGGCAAGCTCGCCCGAAGCGCCACGACCGGCAGCCGAACCGCCGATGACCATCGCATCCGGTAGGCAATTAAAGAGAAGTGAATCGGCAATGTCCGCAGTCGTGCGGTCGTTGAGATAAACCTCCCCCTCGCTCGTGATGAAGTGAAAAAGCTTGAGGTCGTCCAAGCGCAGCGCCGCCTTGCGACGCATGGTGTGCGCGAAATCTCGGTTAATCAGCCCGAGATCACCGGCCCAGGCACCGCAAAAATTGCAGCGCGTGAACTGCGCATCGACGGCAGCGCACAGCTCGATTGTGGCATCACCATCGTAAATAGCCTCAGCTCCCCAAGGGGTCGACAAATCATGGGACAGAGCCCCGATTACATAGCCCATCGATGCAAGGGTTGAGGGAGAAACGTGCTGCTCATAGGGCATCGAGAGCTCATTGGTAATCAAAATGCCATCGACACCGCCCTGCTGCAACGCTTCGAGATCGCGCTTGGCGGCTTCCACGACCTGCGATACGATTCCACCCGGATAAAACAGTGGATCGCCCGGCAGAGGACGCAGGTGCAGCATTCCGATAACCGGCTTTTCGGTCTTGAACACCGAAGTTAGAAACGACATAACGTGCTCCTTCATAGGGCTATTGCAGGGACGTTACTCCCCCAACACCTCGACGTACACTTTTCGCTTCTGCGGACCGTCAAACTCCGCAAGATAGATGTTCTGGGCACCTCCGCACACGATATGGCCATCTTGGACGGGAAAGAAGCAGCTGTTTCCACAAATCATGCTCTTGATATGCCCACAGGAGTTGTTGCCGGTGGCTCCATAGCTCGGCAGGAAGTGTGCATGCGCATAGGGGGCATCGAGTGGGGCGATGCGATCAAGCGTCTCCATAAGATCCGTCTCCACGCAGGGCAGCCCCTCGTTTACCACGATTCCGCAGGTCGTATGCGACAAAATAATCGCTGCCAAGCCATTCGTCACCGAGCTGCGTTCGACGGCGGCGTGCACGTCTTCGGTAATATCGATGAACTGGTCCGGAGCAGTCGAGAGATAGCTCAATGTCTCGAGCGTCACCATGTTCACTCATCCCCTTCAAGAAAACGCAGGGCATTACCCCAGTAGAGCCTTTCTCGCGCATCATCGCGCATGGACACGGTATCGAGCGCCCGCTTGAGTTTGAACGCACGGAAGCGCGGCGTATTGCTGGCAAACATCACTTGATGCGATAGCGCACGCTCATACCACAGCGGCCCCATATCGACCGTGAAAAGACGCTGCATCATCTCCTCGGGCGAATCGATGTAAGTGATAGAGGTGTCCGTGTAGCAGTTGGGATACTTGAGCAGCATCGCCACGGTCTCGCGCACCCAGGGCCAGCCAAAGTGGGTCAAACTAAAACGCACATTTGGATGCGTTGCGATTGTGTGCTCAAATGCAAGCGGATTACTGCGCGAGAGCTCTGCACCCGGCTCCCAAGACATACCGGCATGGAAAACCACCGGCTTGTTATAGCGCTCGCATAGCTCGTAAAGCGGCTCGGCCACAGCATCATCGGGGGCAAAACCCTGCTTTGCCGGATGCAGGCAAAGCCCCTTTGCCCCCAACTCGGTAAAGGCGCGCTCCAATTCGTCTGCGGCGCCGCTCACCTGCGGATCTACGCTCGCAAATCCCCACAGACGATCGGGATGCGCGGCAACCAGCATGGCAATCTGGTCATTGGTGCCAAAATGCCCTCCGCATGCCGTGGTTACATCGAGCGGCATGAGCACGCTCTTCTGCACATCGCAGACGTCCATCTCGACTTGAAGCTCATCCCAATCCATGGGGCCCATATGCCCCATACCAAATTCTCGTGACCAAAAACCGAATCCATCAGGCTCATCACCCGGCGTACAGATCTCGCTGTAGAGCATGGGCTGAACCAACATGTCGATAACCATTTTGTACTCCTTTCCAGGCATTTGACCCTAGTACGGCTCAAACGAACCAATCACTCGGGACGACAGCTCAGCGCCCGCCTTCATACACGCCGGAATATCAAGGCCATCGATCACGCCCTTGGTAAACCCGGCAATATACGAGTCGCCGGCACCCACGGTATTAACGACCTTCTCCGCCGGTACGACCCCGCACTCATAGAAGCGCTCACCGTCATAGGCAATGCTTCCCTTCTCGCCAAGCGTGGCAACCGCAACGCGCGGTCCCAATCCCTGCACGTGGCGTACCCAGTCTCGTAGCTCCGGAGTGTCCTCTTCAAACGACATGAACGCATAGTCTACGTAAGGAAAATGAGCCTCACATGCATATTCGGGATCCTGGCTGAACACCGAGAAGTCCATAACCACCGTCTTGCCCGCATCATGCCATTCGGGCAGGAGGTCCAAACAATTGCCAAACAGGTCGGTATGAATGATGTCATGTTCCAGGATAAACGCCCGGTCGTCTTCATTCGGTCGATATGTCTCCATTACGCCATCGATTGCCTCGAGATGCACGCGATCGACGCCGTCTTTCAATGCCATGAGCATCACCGAGGTGTCGCCATCCTCCACCCGCAGATGTGAGATATCGAACCCCTCGGCGGCCAGCGCCTCTCTCATCTTGTCTCCGTACTCGTCCTTGCCGACAACCGACACGGCGGATACCGAAACGCCCATTCGTGCAAGATGGATACCCCAGTCAATGCCATTACCAGTCGGATAGAACACGCCGATGTTTTGATAGACGTCCGCACAGCAAAAACCAGCCGCACACGCTTTAATACCCATACTCTTCTCCAATGTTCAAAAGGGGACCCACCACATGGCGAGCCCCCTTTTCGCGTTTCGCTTATTGTTTTGCATCGGCTGTCCAAGGCCTCATAGCCAGACCGCCGTACGCTTTCTTAAGCTATTCGACGATTGGTGCTCCGTGGCCCCAAGAACCTTCCATGCCGCACACGGTCGAAGCAAACCCGGCAGCAAAGTCGAGCGCGCGCTCGATGGCCTCGGCGCCATCCTCACCACGCTTGACGGAATCGAGATAGCACATCAAAAACGAGGTGAGGAACGAGTCGCCCGCCCCCATGGTGTCCTTCATGTCCGTTACCGGTTTAGCCAGCTGGCGGTAATAACGCTCGCCGTCGTAAGCAATGCAGCCCTCGGCGCCCGCCGTAGCCGACACAAAACGCGGACCCAGACCCTTCACCCATGCCAGACGCTCGCGAATCTCGTCCTCGCTCGCGGCATCCGCCGCACTAAAGAAAGCGAAATCGACGTAGGGCGCAATCTGCTCGTAGTACTCGTCGGTGGAGTCGTCCGAAAAGTCAAAAGAGACCGTGACGCCCGCAGCCTTCAACTTGGGCAGCTCGCGCTCGGTAAAGCAGTAGTTGCCCGAATGAACCACATCGAACTGCTTCATGTACGCAAGGTCAAAGCGATCGAGGACATAGCGCGCATCGCCACGGATACCGCCCTCGTTGGAGCCAAGGAAGACACGGTCACCGTCAACGACGGTCACGCGAGCCGCTCCGTTCTCGCCAATCATCTGCTCGCACTTGTCAAGCTCGATACCCTCATCCTCGAGGCTTGCAATGACATGCTCGGCAGCGGCGTCATTGCCAAAAATGCCCATGTATGCAGAGCGTGCGGCACCGCATTTCTTGGCATAAACGGCGAAGTTCACCGCATTGCCGCCGGGATACATGGTGTGGATATGCTCGTAGCGATCGACGACGTTGTCGCCAAATCCGAGCGCGTTAACGTTAAATGCCATAGCCTTTGCCCCTTCTAGTACTCGACAACACCCATATAGCGGCGGAAATCGGGATCGTGATCAAACACCTTGCCGCGTGCGGCGCGCAGCTCGCAGTTCATGGCGTAGAACAGCACCGGGTCCAGATAGGCACGGACGCTCGCCGGCACGGCTTCCATACCGTACTCCTTGGCATCAAGCACCATCAGCGTATCGGTATGCGTCTTAAGGAACGCCAGGGCGCGCTCGTCCATAGCACGGCACTCGCTGGAGCCCATCTGCAGGAAGTAAAAAACGCCATCCTGAGTAGCCTCGAAGGGGCCGTGGAAGTACTCGGCAGAGTGGATGTAGCTGCAGTGCTGCCACTGCATCTCCATAAGAGAGCAGATAGCGAAACCGTAGGTCTGGCTAAAGTTGGGACCGCTGCCCAGAATATAGAAGAACTCGTGCTCCTGGCAAAGCTTGGCAAAGCGATCGCCCAGCTCGGCATTTACCTTCTCGCGTGCCGGAGGAAGAATCTTATCCATCTCAGCAATACCGGCATACATATCGGCAAGATCGGCGTAGCCTCCTGCTGATCGAGCAGCTCGGCCGCAAGCGACAGCGAAATGCCAGCGGGGACCTCGGCCTGCGGCACGCCCTCGCCCCACGGGTAGACCCACGTGGTCCACTTGCCGGAGTCAATCTTGGATCCAGCGTTGTCGGTCTGGGCGATCACCGTAGCGCCGGCAGCAAGGGCAATCTCACAGCCCTCGACGACCTCGAGGGTGTTGCCACTGTGGCTGCAAGCAATGACCAGGGACTTCTCGCCCAGACGACGCGGACGCATGATATCGAACTCGCGAGCCGTATAGATATACGAAGTGAAGGTGGTTGCTTCGCGCTGCAGAAGCTCATGAGCCGGGATCAAATCGATCATGGAGCCACCGCAAGCAATCCAGTAGACGCTGTCGAACTTGCCCTTCTCGGCAATTGCCTCTTTGATCAGGTCGTGTGCGTTCATATCCAGTTCCTTTCTTGTTTGGTCCACAATCAATGACGTTGGTTGCGTGGCCGATAGTTGTTTTAGTCAATCAGATATTTCTCGAATGCGGCCATGTTCTTGGCATCTGCCGCCGCCGGGTCATCGTAGTAACGACCGTCCGTGATTTCCTGGCCCAGCATGCCGTCGAAACCATGGGCGTTGAGCGTGGCAACGAAGGCGTCCATATCGTGCTTGCCATCGCCCCACACCAGATGGCCATACGGATCACCGTCGATAAAGTGCATCTCGTGAATTGCCCCATCACCAAAGGCTGCAAACCAGTCCTCGAGTGTCTCGCCCGCAACGCCCATCGCGGTTGTATCAACCATGGGCTGTAAGTACGGGCTCGCGACCTCGTCGATCATGCGCTTCGCATCGGAAACCGTCGTCACAAGGTTGCTCTCCTCGGGACGCAGGCTTTCCATCGTAAGCACCAGACCGTGCTCGCCGGCATACTCCGCCAGAATGGACATGTGCTCGCGGCTGCGCTTCCAGGCTTCCTCGCGGTCCTCGTCCCAGTCGCCCCAGCCCGAGTTGACGGACATACGGTCGCACCCAAGTACCTCGGCAAGCTCGATGCCGTGCTTAAAGTACGCCAGGCTGCGCTGTTCATGCAGCGGTTTGCGTGCGCAGTATTGCCAAGGATAGACAACATTCTCGGGGCACAGAGTACGATACCTAAGCCCACGGTCTGCAGCTTTTTTCGCCAGGACCTCAGCCTCAAAGTAGCCCGTATGGTCGAGTGTCACATGCGGCTCCGCACACCACAGCTCAATGGACTCAAAGCCCAAACGCTGCTGCACATCAAGGAAGTAATCGAGCGACCACATGATGTAGTGGATATTCATGCCCGCAATCTGTTCGCGGCGCAGCGTCGGCTTGGATTCAGACATCTTATGCCTCCTTATTACGATCGAACACGATTTGTCCGTCCGACATCGTCATATCAACCGAAAGATCGCGTGCGTCGCGATAATCGAGGTCGAACACATCCCGATCGAGCACGCAGATATCAGCAAGCTTGCCGACCTCGAGCGTACCTAGCTCGTCTTCGCGCATCAGATCGTACGCGCCCCCGGCAGTCCAAGCACGCAAGAGCTCGACAAGCGTCAGCGCGTTGGCCTCATTCACGGGCAGTCCATCGTCGAAGTATCCGCCGCACGCACTGTAGATTGACTCGCCAGGCTCGGAATCAGCAGCGGCAAATCCGTACCACAGCACACCGTGCATCCGGAATCTTCCATGCCGCGGCGATTCCAGCTGTGCAAAAGTCGCGTCTTGCCAATTTGTCGACGCATCATCGATAGGCAATCCTCGCGCCGGTCCAGCGTCAGAATCTGCGGATAGACCTCGCAAATTCCACCTAACTTGCCAAACTCGACAAGATCGGTCGGATCAGAGTTCTCGAGATCGGTAATCGCATGGCGGCGAAGCAACCGTCCATGCTCGTCTCGAGGCAGCGAGGCATAGAGCGCCACGGTGCGACGAACGGCGCCATCGCCCTGGCAATGCAAGGAATATCGGAAGCCGTCAGCATCAATTGCGCGCAGCTCGTTCTCAATCAGATCCCACTCGGGCTCCTCGACAACCGTCTTGCCGGCAGCGCCCGCATCGGCCGTGTCCTCATAGGGGTCAATCATCTCGGCAAGCCCCGCCCATACGCCGCGATCGGTCATACGGTTGAAGCCAGAAAAACGAACGAACGGTCCCCGGAAGCGCTCTCGTGCCTCGCGGGCATATGCCAGATTTGCACCGGCACCCACCGGCTGCGACATCATAGAGACGCGAACCGTCAGCTCACCAGATTCCTCACGGCGAGCCATTTCGTCGGCAAAACCGTAGTAGTCATCAAACGCCATCTCCTTGATGGCGGTAACGCCGCGCTCGTTAAGCATGCTCATGTAGTCCGAATACCCCGCACGTACCTCGAGCAGCGCGAGGAAATCGCTCATCATGCGCCAGATCTTCTCGGCATAGCACGCCTGGGGTGTAAAGCCGTATCGTGCACTGGCGGCAGCATTGAGAACGCAGGTCTCCGCACCCGGTGTAAAGCAGACGACAGGGATATCGCCAAAACAATCGTCAAACACAGCTGCCGTATTTGCGTTCTCGGCATCCGATGCCAACGTTTCGGGTAGGCTGTGGCCAAAAGCCGCCGCGCAATCCGGATGATCTTCTTTCCATGCACGCAAGAGCGACACGGCCTCTTTGGCATCAGCGATGCCGGACAGATCAGACCCCAACGTCCGCAGCGCCCAGCCTGTATAGAAGGTATGCACATCGATCAGGCCAGGCATGACGGTGCGGTCGCCCAGGTCAACTACCTCGTCCGCTTGGGTCAAATACGAAGTTACCTCACACTTGGTGCCAACAGCCTCAATTCGATTGCCACGGACCGCTACGAAACCTTCAAACGGCAGGTCCCCCGTACCGGTAAAGACGCTCTTAGACGTCAGGACCGTCAAACGATCAGACATCACAACCACCTACACCGGAAGCATGCCAGAGATTGCCGTTACGATCAGGCCAAAGACGACCATGAAAATGAAGAACTTCCAAATGGTCTTCCACCATTGGCCAAACGAAATCTTAGACACGGCAAGGCCGGCGACCGTCATGCCCGCCACGGGACTGATAGTGTTGATGGTCTGATTAGCAAACTGGAGCGCGGTAACGGCAGCCTCGGGATTGAGGCCCATAAGCTCGGTCAGCGGACCCATGACGGGCATGGTGAGCGCCGCAAGTCCAGAACTCGAAGGAACCAGCAAAGAGAGCAGGCCAAGGACGATATACATAAACGTGGTGTAGACGGCGGCGGGTGCACCGGCGAGCGCAGTAGCGAGCGCCTGGAGGATGGTGTCGATGATCATGCCGCCCTCGGCGATGACCAGAATGCCGCGAGCGATACCGATAACGATGGCGGCGTACGCAAAGTCGGCGAGACCCTTAACGAACTCCTCAGCGATCGTCTGCTGGTCAAGACCGCCCAGGATACCGGCAAGCAAGCCCATGCCAAGAAACACGGCGGAAATCTCATTCATGTACCAGCCCTGGGTAACAAGACCCCAGACGATGATGCCCATACCGCAAGCAAAATCGATAAGCACGAGCTTCTGACGGATAGTGAACTCTTCCTCGATGGAGGCATCGGTCACAGAAAACTCAACACGCTTGAGCTTATCGTCCTCGTACGTAATGGACGACTCGGGATTTTTCTTTACACGCATGGCGTAGCGCATGGCCCATGCGATACCGACGGCAGTGAAGATGACCCAAGAAACGGCACGCAGCCACAGTTGCGGATTACCCTCGATGCCAATGATGCCTTGGGCGATCAAAACATTAAACGGGTCGATGGTCGAAGCACAATATCCCAGGTTAGGACCAAGGAAGCAGATGATAAACGCCGTCATCGAGTCATACCCGATACCCATCATGATGGGAATGAAGATGGCATAGAACGGTAGGGCTTCCTCAGACATACCAAACGTAGTGCCGCAAATGGACAGCAGCGTCATCGTGATGGGAATGATGAGGATGTCCTTGTTCTTGAGCTTTTTAATCACACGGCTCATGCCGGCATTCAAAGCGTTGGTCTTGGTGATGATTGCGAACGATCCGCCAATCAATAAGACGAACGCAACGACATCGGCAGCCTCCTGGATGCCCTTGGTGGGCGCTTGCAGGACCGCGAAGATATCTTGACCCAGATTGATGGTCTCGCCGGTCTCGGAATCGGTGTAGTTCTTATCGACCTGTTCATAGGTTCCAGCAACGGCGACTTCACGCTCGCCCGCCGCTGTCGAAATCGTCTTGCGCTGATACTGACCAGAGGGAACGATCCAAGTCAGGACCGCAAAGACAACGATCAGCAAGAACATGATCGTATAGACATGCGGTAATTTGAACTTAAAACGTCTGTTTGTCTTCTTCGCCTTCGTATCTGACATAGATACCTCCAAAGAACTCGAGACTGCATCGCATCTCGCTTCAACGCTTGCACAAGGCAAACGTTCTATGACGTTCTATAGATTACCAGCAGCTTTTCTCGTCATCAAGATAATTTCAAACTGATTGCCGCAACGCGGTTGAACGGTTGCGTTTGCGCCGTGAACGGTATGGAAACGCCCGGTGAGATGATCCACCGGGCGTCTCCATTCGCAATGTCCTAGATGTCAAAAACGTAGCGAGACCCAACGATCCGCTGACGATCGATGATAAACGGCCGCCGCTGCTCATCAAAGAAGAAGGCTTCCATATAAAACAAGGGTTCGCCAACGGGAACCGCCAGCAACCGAGCGACCTCGGGCGATGCGCACGCGATCTCGAGCGTGCACGGGTCGGTAAACGCAGGCGTCCGCCCCGTCCGGTTGCGCACGAACTCAAAAATGGATTGGTTAGATAGAGGCGCCGTTGATAGATAGGCGTTGTCCTCGTAAACGTATATGTTGTTCTCAAGCATGACAGGGACGCCATCGGCAGTACGCACGCGCTCAACGCAAATCAAGTCAGTTCCAACGGGAACACCAAAGAACTGTGCTTCGGTGGAATCCGCCGGCAGTATCTTTCTCGAAATGACACACGCCCCCGGTTCCATTCCGTTAGCGCGGCATGCGTCCGAAAAACTCTGGACGTCATCCTTCTGGCGAATCTTGCGCTTGAGCTTGGGGGCATTGACAAACGTGCCTTTCCCCTGTCGCTTCGTTAGATAGCCCTGTTGGACGAGCTCCTCAATAGCGCGTCGCACGGTAACGCGGCCAACTTTATAGCTCTCAGCCAATTCGAATTCGTTGGGTATCCGCGCACCTGCCTTGTAGGCACCGGAGTTGATTTCGTTTTTAATGATATCAATGACCTGTTGGTACAGCGGTATCGCTGCTTTACCGTCAGTTAGCCCTTCAGTCGGTGGCATATACCCTCTCCCAGCGCAATTACGTCTAAAACGGGCTTAAGGGCATTCAACAAGTCCTTAAGCCCGCATTAGCTTAAAGTATGCTAGGTGTCGCACCAAAATGTCGGGTATTTACTCATCGGACCCGAAAAACGCGCAACTAACGCGCTCTTACGCGAGTTCCAGCAGGTCCGGCAGCTGATCGATAATCTTATCCGCGGCGTCCTGACTAAAGCCAAAGCGCTCCTCGCGCTTGGCGATGACTGTCAGACCGGCGCGCTTGCCGGCAGTGATGCCAGGCACCGAATCCTCAACGCAGCAGCAGCGATTCGCGGGCAGCCCCAGCAGGTCCAGCGCATGCAGGTAGATGTCGGGCTCGGGCTTACTCTCCTTAAACTGCTCGCCGCTCACCACATACTCAAAGGCATCCGACAGCCCGCACGCGTTGAGCACTTCCTCGATGCTATCCATGGGAGACGAGCTGGCAAGCGCCACGCGAACGCCACGGCGCGGCAGCTCTCGAATCGTATCCACAGCGCCTGGGTTAATCAAAGCCTGATAGTCGCGCGGACGCTTATGCGCCCACTCGTCCCAACGGGCCAACGCTTCCTCGCCAGTGAAATGCCCCTTACCGGCGCGCTCAAACCAATCGACCAGCATATGCAGGAAGAACTGATGCGAGGTACCGACTTGCCCATTCAACTCCTCTTGAGTCAGGTTAAGCCCAAGCTCCTTGGCAAACGCGGCAGTCTCGCCAGGTAGTAATACTCGGTATCGACAATGACACCGTCCATGTCAAAGATAACGGCGTCGAACGGAAATGCGGACACGGCACCCTCCCTAACAAAAGGGCGCCCGCAAGCAGGCGCCCAAACCATGCATTAATCGGCGATTCTAACCCAGCAGCTTATCCAGCGCCACTGCAATACCGTCTTCGTTGTTATTGGCGGTTACCATCTGGGCAACTGCCTTAACCTCATCGACGGCGTTGCCCATGGCAACACCGGTGCCGGCCCACTCAATCATGGACTTGTCGTTCTGGCCGTCGCCAAACGAGACGACCTCGCTGGCATCGATACCGAGCTTGGGCAGGGCACCCTCGAGCGCACGGGCTTTGTCGATACCGGGCGCCGTGTACTCAAAGTACCAGTCGGCCGTAAACATGCCCGAAAGCGTCTGGGTAAAGGGCGCATACATCTCCTCGTAATGCGCCTGCAGGTAGGTCGGATCACCCGCCGTCAGCAGCTTGTCCACGGGATAAGTGTCCACGACCTCATGCAAGCTCTCGACCTCGCGAATCTTAAGATCGCACGCATCGCGCTCATACTTGACGATATTCTTCTGCAAGCCGTCAGGCAGCGTGATCATGCAATGGTACGAGTCCTCGACGTGCAAATCGCGACCGAGCGAAATCATAGGGATCACGTCGAAATTGCGCAGATGATCAATCAGACGGTGCAGCTCGTCAGCCGGCATGGCCTGGTCAAAAAGGACCTCATCGGTCTGAGCGTCGACCACATGCGCGCCATTAAAGGCAACTAGCAGACCGTCATGGTTTTGAAGGTCGAGCTCCTGCGCCAAGGCGTGCAACCCCCATGCGGGACGGCCCGAAGCCAAGATGAGCTTAATGCCCGACTCCTGCGTCGCGAGCAGCTTCTCGCGCGTACGCGGGCTGATGACCTTTTGATCGTTGGTGAGCGTACCGTCGATATCCATTGCGATGGCTTTGATTGCCATATATGCCTCCCTGTCATTGAACAACCTTGTCTGAGCCATCATACAGAACACCCACGGCGGCGCTGTTTGCAACGGGAAAAATGTCATATTGTCCCAAACATGAACGGCGCGCCTTCGACGATTGCGATGCCCGTCGAGGCGCCTCCCGATACATTCCATCCTATCCAAATAGCAAGGGGCCCGTATCCCAACGGATACGGGCCCCTTTCAGCCATAAGCCAACTCAGCCGTAAAGACTACTTGCGATGAGCGCGATAGAACTCGATGAGCGCCTGGGTCGAAGCGTCCTGCTCGGCCTTGGCGGCGTCGTCGTGGAAGGCCGGGGTGATCTGCTTGGCAAGCTGCTTGCCCAGCTCGACGCCCCACTGGTCGTAGGAGTCGATGCCCCAGACCGTGCCCTCGACAAACGTGATGTGCTCGTACAGGGCGATGAGCTCGCCGAGTGCGAACGGGGTCAGCGTGTCGCCGAAGATCGAGGTCGTCGGACGGTTGCCCTCAAAGCAGCGGGCCGGGACGATCTGCTCGGGCGTGCCCTCGGCACGAACCTCGTCGGCCGTCTTACCAAAGGCGAGCGCCTTGGTCTGGGCCAGGAAGTTGCCCAGGAACAGCTCGTGGACGTCCTGGCCGCTGTCGGTTGCGGGGTTGGCAGTGTTGGCGAAAGCGATAAAGTCGGCCGGGACCACCACGGTGCCCTGGTGCAGCAGCTGGTAGAAGGCGTGCTGACCGTTGGTACCGGGCTCGCCCCAGAAGATCTCACCGGTATCGGAGGTCACAGCGCTGCCGTCCCAGCGGACGTGCTTGCCGTTGGACTCCATGGTGAGCTGTTGCAGGTAGGCCGGGAAGCGGTGCAGATACTGGCAGTACGGCAGCACGGCGTGGCTCTTGGAACCGAAGAAGTTGACGTACCAGACGTTGAGCAGGCCCATCAGCGCGACGGCGTTGTTCTCGAGCGGGGTGTTGCAGAAGTACTCGTCGATGGCGTGGAAGCCCTCAAGGAACTGCTGGAAGCGCTCGGGGCCGAGCACGACGATCAGCGACAGGCCCACGGCGGAGTCGACAGAGTAGCGGCCGCCGACCCAGTTCCAGAAACCAAAAGCGTTGGCGGGGTCGATGCCGAAGGCCTCGACCTTCTCGAGTGCGGTGGAAACGGCGACAAAGTGCTTGGCCACGGCCTCGGCGTTCTGCTCATCGGAGCCGTCGATGGCACCCTGAGCCTTGAGCTGCTCGAGCATCCAGGTCTTGACCTCACGAGCGTTGGTGAGGGTCTCGAGCGTGGTGAAAGTCTTGGAGACGATAATCACGAGCGTGGTCTCGGGATCGAGGCCCTTGAGCTTCTCTGCCTGATCGTTGGGGTCGATGTTGGAGATGTAGCGGCAGTCAATACCGGCGTCGGCGTAGGGACGCAGGGCCTCGTAGGCCATGACCGGGCCCAGATCGGAGCCGCCGATGCCGATGGACACCAGGTGCTCGATCTTTTTGCCGGTAACACCCTTCCACTCACCGGAGCGCACGCGCTCGGCGAAGGCATACATGCGATCGAGAACCTCGTGCACGTCGGCGACGACATCCTGGCCGTCGACGATGAGCTGGCCCTTCTCGCTTGCCGGGCGGCGCAGCGCGGTGTGCAGGACGGCGCGGTCCTCGGTGGTGTTGATGTGCTCGCCGGAGAACATGGCGTCGCGGCGCTCCTCGAGCTTCACCTCGCGGGCAAGATCGCACAGCAGCTTGACGGTCTCATCAGTCACCAGGTTCTTGGACAGGTCGAAGTGCAGGTCACCGGCGTCAAAGCTCAGCTTGTTCACGCGCTCGGCATCGGCGGCGAACCAGGCCTTGAGGTCGATACCCTCGGCCTCGAGCTTCTCCTGATGGGCCTCGAGCGCCTTCCAAGCGGCAGTCGACGTAGCATCGATAGGTGCGGCAACAGTTGCCATAGAGTCCTCCTCAGCATACGGGCGCACGCTCCATGCGCCCGGACATTCAGATGCCACTATTCTAGCGCAGGTCAAGACTATAATCAGCGAGCGTTGCCAATCGGCCCCCAAACGGCAACCGACCAAAAAGGGACAGGTTTATTTTGGCAGGTCAAACGCTTTACCAACCAAAAATAACCCATCCCTTTATGCCAAATACTAGGCTGCGGCGCACACGCTGCCGAGCAACTCACGCAGAGGAGACCCAATGCCCTCCAGCAGTTCGGGCGCGATGATGGCAAAAACGGGAACCTCGCCGACGCCCACGACAGCAGGCACCTTGCCCTCCGAGACAATGCATCCATAAGGGACAAAACCGTCTTCGCCGGCATCGAGCGCCGCCATGCGACGCGCGAGTTCGCGCGCAAAGCCAGCAGTATCGGCATCGCCAATCGCCAATACAAAGTCCACCCCTTCGTCGGTCGCCAGGGCCACGGCTTCGTCGATCAGCTCGTCTCCCCCGTCACCCTCAACCGAGCCGCAGCGGAAAAGCACGCGCTCGAGCAGAGCTCGATCAAGCGAGCCGAGTGCCGCCGAGACAAGCTCATCACGCGTGTGCTTGTCGCCTCCCAGCACGACCAGTGCCTTAGTGCCGCCATAGTGGGCAACCAATCGCCCGCACCAGCGAGCCACATCCCCATCCGCAACCAAGCGTGTCGGCATACCAAACCCATAATTGACCATCTTTCCCACAACCCTTCCGTGCGTATAGGCGGTATCGATTGTTAGGCTCATGCTACGAAGCAAGGTTTTCCGAGCTGTTTCGCACTCTTTAGAGCTGCGTTAAAAAACCCGATGCAGCCGCACGACCATACCTACCAAAAAGGGACAGGTTTTGACGATGTCCGGACGAGCGGGTATTATCGAACAAGTATTCGATAAGAACATGTGTTTGATGGGAGGACGCGTGGGACACGAGCGTCACACCTATGTCTGCATCGACCTCAAGACGTTCTACGCCAGCGTCGAGTGCGTCGACCGCGGGCTCGACCCGCTCACCACCAACCTGGTCGTTGCCGACGAATCGCGCGGGCGCACGACCATCTGCCTTGCCATCACACAGGCCATGAAAGACCTCGGAATCCATAACCGCTGTCGCCTGTTCGAGATTCCCGACGGTATCGACTACATCAAGGCCGTACCGCGCATGCAGCACTACATGGAGGTGTCGGCGCAAATCTACGGTATCTATCTGGAATTCGTCAGCCCACAGGACGTGCACGTCTACTCCATCGACGAATGCTTTATCGACGTGACGCCCTATCTGGACCTCTATCACACCGACGCTGAAGCTTCGCCTGCATGTTGCGCGACGAGGTCCTGGCGCGCACCGGCATCACGGCAACGGTTGGCATCGGCCCCAACCTATTCCAGGCCAAGGTGGCACTCGACATTACCGCCAAGCACGTACCCAGCCGCATCGGCATACTCGATGACGAGACCTTTCGCAAGGAGATCTGGCCCCATCGCCCCATCACCGACATCTGGGGCATTGGGCCCGGCGTGGCAGCACGACTCGAAAAATACGGCGTCTACGATCTGATGGGCGTCGCGGCGCTCGACGAAAACCTGCTCTACGACGAGCTCGGCGTCAATGCCGAGTATCTTATCGACCACGCCTTTGGGCGCGAGCCGACAACTATCGCCGATATTCAGGCCTATCGCCCGCAGGCAACCTCAACTACCACAGGACAGGTGCTCTCGAAAGGCTATGCCTATGAACGGGCCTACACCGTCTTGCGCGAGATGGTCGACAACGCTGTGCTGGACTTAGTCGATAAGCACGTGGTGTGCAACAGCATCTCGCTCTTTGTAGGCTACGCGAGCGAGCGCGCCGACATACGCCGCCTCGACGCCAGCGGTACAGCGCAATATGTGGACGGATGCGGG
>ENA-OQED01000352-OQED01000352.1-human-gut-metagenome-genome-assembly--contig:-NODE-352-length-18433-cov-1.291161_pt1 | contig 18433 bp, 19 predicted proteins | sample MGYA00242790_ERZ504625 | MGnify/ENA primary metagenome ERZ504625 (study PRJEB26092, sample SAMD00036345) | human gut metagenome | host: Homo sapiens | study: EMG produced TPA metagenomics assembly of...
TTAAAGGGGCTGTTGAAATGCCTTGCATTTTGCAACAGCCCCTTTTCAGCCGGCTAATACATCATTAGGGTTCCTCAGCGGAACGCGTGGGATTCCCGCGCCCGCGTATTTTTACAATTGAAACGCCGCTAATGCGGCGCTTCACATATTTCTATCCGCTTGACGCCCGCGCCTAAAAAGCGCGGGTCAGCTCAGTCAGCTTCAAGGCTCTGAAAAACGGCTCAATAAAGCTGGCTTTCCGCGCCTAATAATGCAGCCAGCGCGATCGCCTTGCGCACTTTCCGCCAGGAAAAACGCTTTTCGCTTGCCAGCTCCTGCATTGCCCTAACGCTGCACTCATGATATAATTTTCTTTCCTGATAGGCTGCCAACATCGTCATCATTCCTTTCCTGATGTTGTCTTTAGTCTAGCATCAGACTGCGCATTTGTCAAGGCAACATGCACAACTATAGTTCTTCATAATTGTGCAAATTGACTAATCCAAATTTTGATATTTGCTTGTCATTCTCTCACAGAAGCTGTTGGAATCGCCGCTGGCAATTGGATAAATTGCCTGCTTTTGATGAAAATATTTTGTTAGGTTATTCTCCCCAAGGGCCTATATTGCTCGGATAGCTTTGAAAAGTTTGTGAAAAATTTCTCAATATTTTCCGCCATTCCGCCTTGAGAAAAAGTGTAATTATCTCTTGACAAGCCCAGGGATTATGCTATAATACCTTTTGCAAAGAAATGCGGATGTAGCTCATCTGGTAGAGCGCCACCTTGCCAAGGTGGAGGTAGCGAGTTCGAGCCTCGTCATCCGCTCCATAAGATAATCCCCATAACACGTAGAATGTACGTTGTTATGGGGATTTCTCATTTTTGGTTTCTGCTGATATGATGCAGGCGATTCCAAAAAAGGACGAAAAAGATATGCAGCAGCTCTAACCGATATTCTTTTTACTTATCTGTTTCTCTTTTGTTTTAAATGCTCATTGAGAAGCTTTTCAGCGTTGTCAATCATGCTGGGCTTCAGATGTAAAGAAACTTCATGGATCATCTATGGCAAACATCCAAAAGCAGCGAAGAGCTCTTTTGGGATACACTCCGGCTCGCTGCGGCACATTATCGTCCGCAGGAGCCTGAGAACGTTGTACATGGGCTAGCTGTTGCCGGACGCACGCCCAGCTAAAAAATAACTGGCTATTTCATATTTCCAGATGCAGGGGGTACCTTAATCAGGGAGCTATGCCACTGCCCTGCCACGGTGCACAGTCCCCTTTCCAACTATGGAGCAGATTCTAGCCATACCTTTCACGCGTGCATCCTTAACTATGCATTTTCATTGACAAAGCGTGAGTAGGCGCATAGAATAAAAGGAAAGAATTTGTCGGTCTAGCGGTCATTGCGCCGCACATTCCGCATCTGGAGGTCTTACGGTATGCAACGTAAAAATCATTTGCGCCTGATTCTCGGCATCATCCTCATTGGGTCCCTAGCCGTGCTACTGATTGGTTATTTCGCCCTGCGCAAGCCGGCGGCTGAAAATCCCAGCATGCCTGCCCCCAGCATATCCTCATCCTTGGCAAGCCCTTCTGCTACAGAGCTGCCCACCGGCCTTGCAAAGGCTGATTCAACCAATCAGCCCACAGCGCCCGTCACATCCCCAAAAGGGGCTTCTTCTAACCAGACGGCATCCGCTCCAGCCGAGGAAAATGGAATCACGCCAGTGACTGTAAAAATTGATTCTCAAAAATGGTACCTAACTTTAGTTAGCATCAAATACCGCCTACCAGACAATTATCAGCCGGAGCTCACCTACCCTGTCAAGGGCATTGATCGCCCGCTGGATGCGCGCGTAACACCGCATTATGTCGAAATGTATAACGCTGCAAAGGCAGATGGCTGCACGTTAACGCCCTATTCCGGATGGCGCTCGATCTCCAGGCAAAAATCCAACTATGAAAACAAAGTATCCACCTACATGAAAGAAGGCCACAGCCGCTCAAGAGCAGAGCTGCTTGCAGCGGAATGGATCCTCCCGCCCGGCGCGAGCGAGCACAATATGGGCGTTGCGATGGATATTGTCAACACGAAGGAAAGCTTTGAAAACACAAAAGAATTTAAATGGTTACAAGCGCATGCCGCTGACTATGGCTTCATCCTCCGCTACCCCAAGGATAAGGTATCTATCACAAAAGTGGCCTATGAGCCTTGGCACTGGCGGTATGTCGGCGTAGAGGATGCAAAAAAGATGAAAGCGAGTGGAAAATGCCTCGAAGAATATTTGGGCATCTACAACAGCTAAAATTGAATCTTATGAAAAAACAGCCGGCAGATTGCCGTTTCTAAAGCAAAAAGTCCATCTTTTATCACGCAGCGTTTGAGAAGCTCTGTTTGGTTACGCCGCGTTATTTCGTAATAAAAACAATCCGGAAGGCATCCCAAGGCGCCTTCCGGATTGTTTTCTACTACCTCTATATTTGCAATCAAAGCCAATCGTTCTGCCATTCTTGCATCTGGTCGATGTATTCTGATTTCAGGATTGCGTAATTCAGCCTATCATATTTTCGGCCATTTAAATAGACAGCTTCCCGCTCTCTCCCCTCTAAGATAAAGCCGCATTTCTCAAGGGCCTTTGGCGCCCCCACATTCATGGAAAGCGTCTTTGCACAGATACGCTCCATCCCCAAAAATTCAAACCGGTATTTCAGCATCAGTTTGACCGCTTGCTGCTCAAATCCCTGAGCACGGTCTTTGACGCGTGCAATTCCCATTCCAATAGAGCATTTGCGGTTTACGCGGTCAATCTTTTGCGGAGCAATATCCCCGATGGCGCTTCCATTCTTGCCAAAAATGCCAGGCCGCACATTTTGACTGCCCTGAAGCGCCTGTATTTCCTCAAACCAAACCTCTGCCTTCTCATCAGACAACCCCAACTTCAGCTCTTCAGTCGGATTTCGGAAATCATATTCTGTGGCATTCCACAGAGCCTTGCAGCCCTCGCGGGTCAGTGTATCCAGATAGATATCCTTTCCCTAAGTTTTATTACACGCCTCCATAAATCGAATCCGCAAGTGGGAGACACCCTTATTTTTTTGGCGGTAGGACCACTCCTGCTCAAAACGCAGAGCTCCCTCCACACTCCGGCGCCCGCGCTCATCTAACATGCGATACTGACGGATCAACTCGATTTCCTGCGGTGTATAAAGCCCCGGCGGAGAGGAGATATCCGTGCGGCCCAGCAGATAATCTGTGCTGACGCCATAATACTCCGCTAAAGCGCAAAGCGTTTCATTGCTCATTTGCCTCTTTGCACTCTCATACAACGTATAAGTTGATCGGGAAATGTTTAAATAGTCCGCGATTTCCTTCTGCGTTTTCCCTGCGCGGATTCTCAGCTCACGAACTTTGCGGTCAGGCAAGCCATCACCCCTGAAGCTAAGATAGATTCTGTTCACCCACAGCATATCATCTGCCCAGAAAGAAAACAAATCCAGTTTCAAAAAGCATCAAATATGCATTTTATATTTCTAAATCGTTTAATTATGTGTCAATTTGCAACAAAAAAATCCAACCCTCTTAAATAAAGAGAGTTGGAAATTATTTTATATTTATGGGATTATTAGGAATTCATGTTTTGCTTGAGCCTAAGAAACCTTACGCACAATCGCAATTGGCGTTTGCTGAGATGCCTGGCCGAGCGGATTATCTTTAAAAATTTCCTTACACAGCTCAATATCCACCTCTGGAGAGGAAACTCCGAGGATTTCACGGCCGATATCGTTTGCATCCATAACAACAACCGCCTTGCAACCCGTATATTCCCGCAGCATGGCCGCGACCTTATCCGGGTCCTTTGGCGCAAGCTTTGCATAGTGGTTATAGGGCGGGAGCGTATAGTCGCACGGGCCGTCGATCGCGCGGCCGGCATCCCCTACAATTTTATAAACACCCCGCGCTTGCCAAACGGCTTTGTGACAGCAGAGCAAAAAGCGGCGAGCAAAATCTTGGGAACGCCGATATCACGGATGGCAAGTTCCATCGTCCACGGGCTGCCAAGGCCGATGCCATAGGGTGATTTATAGACGAATTTGCACAGGAAGTTTGCAAGCGGCGACACCTTAATTTCATCAATATCGAAAGCGCGCCCCTGACTAATAGCGATGATCTTCTCACTGATAAAAATCATATCCTCCTGCTCCAGGTAGGGCTTGACATACCGATCCATGATCTCTGTTAGGCTATCGCCCGCCATGACTACATGGGTTTTGACCGGATAGCGCTGATAGGTCCCTCCGCTCGTTTCGATCTCCAAACTTTTCTTTTCGTTGGGCTTGAGTGCACTCATATCCATTGGCTTTGAACCCCTTTGTTTTTTAATATGCTCCTATTTTATTCCACTGTGACGCTTTTTGCAAGGTTTCTCGGCTTATCAATATCACAGCCGCGCGCTTTCGCAGCATAGTAGCCCAGCAGCTGCATAGGCACCACCTCAATGGAGGGCATAAACAGTGGATTGGTCCGGGGCACATAAAAACATGGTCTGCCGGCCCGATAGCGGCCTCATTTCCCTCCTGTGTCACACAGAGCACCTGCGCACCGCGTGCTTTGACCTCACGGATGTTGCTCACGGTTTTATCAAAAAGCCGTTCGCAGCAGGCAAGGGCAGCAACGAAGGTGCCCGGCTCGATCAGAGAGATCGTGCCATGCTTGAGCTCGCCCGCGGCATACGCCTCCGAATGGATATAGCTGATCTCTTTGAGCTTCAGGGAAGCTTCCAGCGCCACCGCATAATCAAGATTGCGGCCAATGAAATAGGCATGGTCCAGGTAGCAGAGCCGCTGAGCGAATTGCTCAATCGCCGGAGCCTGTTCGAGCACCCGCTGGATTTTTTCCGGCAGTGCGATCAGCTCATTGAGCGCATGGCGAAGCGTTAGCGTATCGATCCTACCGAGCGCATCTGCAATATAGAGGGCCAGCAGGTAAATCAGCGTCAGTTGAGTGCTATAAGCTTGGTTGTGGACAACGAATTCGGCCCAGCCCAGGTGTAGAGCACATCGTCGCTCTCTCTTGCGATCGTGCTGCCAACCACATTGACGATCGAAATCACCCGAGCACCGTGCGATTTTGCCTCGCGCAGGGCGGCGAGCGTATCCGCTGTTTCCCCACTCTGGCTGATAATCAGCACAAGAGAGCGCTCATCAACAAGCGGCATCCGGTAGCGAAATTCGGAGGCGATATCCACCTCCACAGGGATCCGGGCCGCCTGTTCAATCACATACTTGCCCACCACGCCCACATGGTAGGCAGAGCCGCATGCGAGAATAAAGATGCGGTTAAAGGCCTGAAGCTCCTCCTGCGTCAGGGCGATGCCGTCCAATATGATTCGTCCATCGTTGCCGATACGGGGCGAAATAGTAGCGCTGATGGCCTGTGGCTGCTCCATGATCTCTTTCATCATAAAATGCTCGTAGCCACCTTTTTCCGCCGCCGCAACGCTCCAAGTGATCGTTTTCAGTTCTTTTTCAACCCGATGGCCCTGTTCATCATAAACGGACACATGATCCCGATGCAGCAGGGCGACCTCGCCATCATCCAATTGATAAATGCGGCGCGTGTACGGCAGTACCGCCGTAATATCCGATGCAATAAAATTCCCGCCGTCACTGAGCGCCACAATCAAGGGGCTCGCACAGCGCACACAGGCAATTTCATCCGGGTGCTCCTCATTGAGGATGCCGAGCGCGTAAGAACCTTCCAATTGCGCAACTGTCAACCGGATCGTTTCCAGAAAATCACCCGTATCGTTTTGCTCCAGCAGATGTGCGATCACCTCTGTATCGGTTTCAGAGGCGAAGATACAGCCTTGCGCCTGCAACTGTGCCTTCAATGCCGCATAATTTTCGATAATCCCATTGTGTACAATCGCAAATTTTCCAGAGCTGCTGCGGTGCGGATGAGAATTCGCATCCGACGGCTCGCCATGCGTCGCCCACCGGGTGTGCCCAATCCCAACAGTGCCAAAAAAGCTGCGCCCACCCTCTATCTTATCAGAGAGAATTTCCAGCCTGCCCTTCGATTTTGCAATTTCGATCTTCCCATCCTCCAGGATGGCGATCCCTGCTGAATCATAGCCACGGTATTCCAGCTTTTTGAGCCCGCCCAACAGAATCAAGGGGCCGCTTGCTCTCCACCAATAAACCGATGATGCCACACATGTGCTTCCACTCCTTTTGGATATTTAGAGATTTCCAACCGGAAAAGTTCCACACCCACTATATACCGCATGTCTCCTGTCTGCAATCTGACTGAGCGCACGTAGGCTCGCACACTCTCCAGTATGCGCTTGTTTACGACTGCTTATAATAATTTTTCAAATACTCGCCGGTTTCCCGGCATTCTCCTGCAATCGCATACAGTTTTAAAATACGATTTTTTAGTTGGAGATATGCATCGCCCTGCAATGTTTTCAACTGCGGACGCAGCTTTAAAATCTGTGCCCGGATCTGAGCGGATTGTTGGGTATATTCCTCTCCCAATTCATACAATGTCATCAAACGAGCCATCCTTTCTTTGTCAAAGTGGGAATGAAAATAGACTTCCGGCCTTTTCAAGGCTATTTTATTCCCAGTCAAATGTCGAATCCGTTTCTTCTCGAATGCTTACAGGCCTTTTCGGCGTCGATAAGAACAAATGTTCGATTACAGCTCCAAGTATACACGCTTGTCCCAAAAAATGCAAGGGCCCTCCATCCCCATCCTGCAATCAAAGTCCCAATGATGGGACTCAGATCATTTCCGTCTTTCTGCGTGGATGTTGTATTGGTGGAAATACAAAAGGTAGGCAAAAAAACAGAAAATTCGGTTTACTTTTTAAACAGATAATATTATACTGAAAGCGTAACTTTTGGGCAGAGCGGACAATTCCGCTTTGCTTACCGTACAAATCAGAAAGGATGAGGTTTATGGCAACCCTGCCGAAATGGCTTGAAACGGCTCTTTTTTATGAAATCTATCCACAGTCTTTCCGGGATACAAATGGAGACGGGGTCGGCGATCTGCCCGGTATTCTGGAAAAGCTCGATTATATCCAGGGGCTCGGCTTCAATGCCATTTGGATGAACCCGTGCTACCTCTCCCCTTTTGGCGACGCAGGCTACGATGTGCAGGATTATAAACAGATCGCGCCCCGCTATGGCACAATGGCGGATATGGAAAAGCTCATCGCTGAAATGCACCGCCGCGGGATGCACCTTCTACTTGACTTGGTGCCGGGCCATACCTCGGAAGAGCACGAGTGGTTCCTCAAATCCAGCCAGAAGGAGCCAAACGAATACTCTGACCGTTATATCTGGACGACGCCCGACACAAAAATCGTTTTCGGCCTGAATAAAGCCCGCGGTACAAGGGAGGGGTTGTATCACTATAACTTCTATCCCATCCAACCCTCTTTGAATTACGGCTTTGCAAAGGTCACGCAGCCATGGCAGACGCCCGCAGGCGCACCTGCCGTGCAGAAAACGATTGAGGGAGTGAAAGATATCATCCGCTTTTGGTTGCAAAAGGGGGTGGATGGCTTCCGTGTAGATATGGCCTTCTCCCTTGTTAAGGATGACGGCCCCGGCCGCCCGGAGACAATCAAGGTCTGGCAGAAAATCTTCCCGGATATTTACCGCGAATTCCCGGAGGCCGCATTTGTCTCCGAATGGGGTGTGCCGTCTGAATCCATACCGGCGGGCTTCAATATGGATTTTTATTTGCAGATGAACGCGCAAGGCTTTTCCAAGCTTTTCGACTTCGGCGATCCGGAGGATCTCGATGCAACTCCCTTCTTTGATCCACGCGGCAAGGGCGACCCCAAGGTGTTTGCGGAAGAATACACGGATTTTCTCGCCAAAACAAAAGGCAAGGGCTATATCTGCCTAATCACGGGCAACCATGATATTTTCCGCCGCCCAAAGAGCATTCGTGATCTGGATATCAAGCTCGCCTATGCCTTTATTTACACGATGCCGGGTATCCCGTTTTTATACTATGGCGATGAAATTGGCATGCGGCAGATTAACGACCTGTATCCGGTGGAGGGCAGCATGTTCCGCACCGGAGCGCGCACCCCGATGCAATGGGATACCGGCAAAAACGCCGGCTTTTCCACAGCGGAGAAAGATGATCTGTATCTGCCCCTTGACCCGGATGAAAACCGGCCCAACGTCGCCCAAGAGGAACAGGATCCGAACTCCATCCTGAATTTCGTCAAAGAGATCATCGCACTGAGAAAGGAGAATCCCGCGCTGGGCAATACGGCGGATTTCCGTATCTTATTCGCGCAGGAGAATACCTATCCGCTCGTCTATGAGCGAGAAGGCAGCGGGCAAAAGCTGATCGTCGCCGTCAACCCCGCTGCGCGGGCATGTGAAGCTACACTCCCGCATCCTGTGGGGGATATTCTGTATTCCCTGGGTGGAAAAGTGGACGCCTCCGGCTGCACGCTGCAAATGGAGGGAGAAAGCTTCGTCATCTATCAGGTATAACAAAGCGCGCCCCACTCGCAGCCTGCCCGAAGCAGGGCCGCGGGTGGGGCAGCCTATTGGAATCCGGTTTTTTTAAGAGGGGAGAGGTTGTTCATGCAAGCAAAAAAATTTTTGTATCCTTGTGGCGGTCTGTATTCTTCTAACCGCCTTTCCCGCAGCAGCGTTCGCCACAGACCGCTGCGCATGTGGGAACGATCCTGTCATCGTCGTTCCCGGTTACACATCGTCATCGCTCTACCTCCATTACGGCACACCGCAGGAAGAGCAAATTTGGAACCTGACGGCGGAGAATACACTCCCCGTCCTACTCAAATATGTGCCACAACTCGCAAAAGGGATTGGAAAGGCCTTTTCAGGCAATTGGAACACGTTGGTGAAAGGATTGAGTAAAGCCTGTGCAGAACGGTTTGAAACGCTGCGCATGAATCCGGACGGCAGTTCCGTTTACCCAGTTTCTGTCTATCCCGACCGCGCGGAGGACGCCCGTATGAGCACCCTAAAAGCCCGCGGGCAGGAGCAGTATATCGCAGAGGCGCAAATCAGCCAGACGATTGCGGACATTGTGGGGGAGGATCATGTTTTCACCTTCACTGTAGATTGGCGGCTCGGGCAGGTAGACGCAGCCAAACGGCTCGACGATTTCATTCAGCAGGTCAAGGCGCTCACCGGTCACCAAAAAGTCAATCTTCACAGCATCAGCCATGGTGGGCAGCTCGTTGGCTTCTATCTCTTTTATTATGGGTTATAAGCAAGATGTCAACAATGCCGTTTTGAATGTTCCCGCTCTGTGCGGCTCCTCTATTGTTGCGGACTTGCTCTATAATGAGGGAATATCCTTTGATGAGCACACCCTCATGCAGATGGTGCAGGCCGGCTTTGTGATGGAAAACGATTTTGACTGGCTATTTGACCTCATCCCGCTCGACATGCTGGACGAACCGGCCCGGGCGCTCATTTGGGAGGGGCTTTGGCCGATTCTGCGTTATTGTGGCAGCGTGTGGGATCTGCTCCCAGAAGCGGACTACCGTGTGCTGCGCGACCGCTATCTCGATCCAGTAGAAAACGCCGCGCTGATTGAGAAGCTCGATGAATCTCACTTCCAAGTGATGCCTCAAATGGGCGAGAGCCTGCGCCGCGCGCGCAACGAATATGGCGTCAACGTATCCATCATGGCCAGCACTGGGAACGGCCTAGCCACTGGCAGCCAAAGCAATTCCGATTTCATCATCGATACGCAGTATACCTCCGGCGCCTATTGCGCCGAGGTGGGGGAGCGCTTTCCAAACAACTATCAGCCAAAGGCAACCGTTTGCAGCAACCCTTCCCATAATCACGTCTCCCCCCTCCATGGAAGTAGATGCTTCCTGCGCTTTTTTGCCGGAAAACACCTGGTTTATCGAAGGACAATTTCACGGCATGAGCTACTGGGATGACTATAGCAAATCCCTATACCTCAAGCTTCTACTCACGGATGAGCTGGAAAACGTCCGCTCCAATTCGGCCTATCCACAGTTTGAGCTCTCCCACAATCCGGCGGACGACCTTCACATTCAGTTTAACTACAGCCGCTCCTGCTATCTTACACAAGAAGACACCACACTCATCATCACCAACCTATCAAAGAAATACGGCCTGCGGCTGCGGGAGATTACCTGCTATGGCGCCCAGCTCCACTTCGCCTTTGACCAAACGGAAATTTTGGAGCCAGGTGAAAGCATGGAGATACCAATGGATGGGGCAATATCGAATGCAAAGCGGCTTTATGCGCCCGTTATCATCGATTATTACCATTGCGGTACGGTATGCCTGCCGAAAACACGCACCTTTGGCGTGAGCGTGGTGGGCGGCACGGAGGATGTGCCCGATACGGGCACATCGGAAATCATGTGCCCGGCCGTCTACACCATCTTGCTGCGGCTGATGAGGGCTGTGCTACGCGCCTTCCTGCCTGGATAACCGCATGCCTCGCAACTGAAATCTGTCCGCATAGTCTCAGATATGTCTGTGCGCCTGTGCCTGAGAGGCACCTCATGGAGGCAAAACGTCTCATTGAAGGAGCGGCTGCAAAAAGCCTCGCATTTTTCAGCCGCCTCTTTGCGCAAAAAGCACCTTTTCTCATCATAGGTTCCCTCAATTTTGAATAGGATGTAAAATTAGGGAGCCTCCAATTGACACTTTCTTATAAATCAAGTATACTGAACTATATTCGAAAAAATAGGAATGTGTGCGTTTCTAGTAGGAGGAGTTAATCAATGAAGTCCATCAAGGAGACGGTGTCCTCGTTTGCCATCCGGCAAGCACTTAATTATGCCCGGAAGGACCCGGACAAAAACCTGATGAATCTCCTGAACCTGTTCGAGAAGGCCGACATCAAAAAGGTAAACCGCGTTACATATGAAAACCTGCATAAGGTGCTCGATGATCCCAACAACAACTGGACGCGCTTTATCAAACGGATCCTGTTTGACGTGGATTCCGGCGTGCTCGACAAATTCGTCCCTGTTTCATGAACATTGCGCTCAACAGCTACTCGCTGCGCACGCAGGCGATTGAAAAAATACCACTGCAATATCCCATGGGCAATCCTGATCGATCCCACAGCCGCCTGCAACCTGCACTGCAAGGGCTGCTGGGCCGCGGAATATGGAAAAGAATCCACACTCGGCTTTGAAACTCTTTCCCGTGTTGTCAAGGAGGGCAAGGCGGTAGGCACCTTTATGTATATTTTCTCCGGCGGCGAGCCTCTGGTATGCAAAAAGGATATCATCCGCCTGTGTGAGGAGAATCCGGACTGTGCGTTTTTTGCCTTCACGAACGGCACGCTGGTTGACGATGCTTTTGTGCAGGAAATTAAGCGTGTGGGTAACTTTGCGCTGGCCTTCAGCATTGAGGGCTATGAGGATGCGACCGATATGCGTCGTGGCGACGGTACCTATCAAAAAGTACTCGCTGCAATGGAAAAAATGAAGGCGGCCGGCCTCCGTTTGGTTACTCCGCGTGCTACCATTCCAAGAATGTGGAAGAGGTCTGCTCGAAGGAATACATCGACTTCCTGGTCAATAAAGGGGCGCTTTTTGCTTGGTACTTCACCTATATGCCCGTCGGCAAGGACGCTGTGCCGGAGCTGATTGCCAACGCCGACCAGCGCAAAAAAGCCTATGAGCTAATCCGTCAGGCACGCAAAGAGCAGCCGCTCTTCGCGCTTGATTTCTGGAACGACGGAGAATATGTGCAGGGCTGTATCGCGGGTGGCCGCCACTATCTGCACATCAATGCAAACGGTGATGTGGAGCCTTGTGCGTTTGTTCACTATTCCAATGTTAACATCAAGGATTGCTCCCTGATTGAGGCTTTGCAATCCCCCCTGTTTATGGAATATTACAAGGGCCAGCCGTGGAATGAAAACCACCTCCGCCCCTGCCCTGTGCTTGACAACCCGGAAAAGATCAAGCAGGCCGTTGAGCGCTCCGGCGCGCACTCCACCGAAATGCTCGCACCGGAGAGTGTGGATGACCTGATCGCCAAAACAAAGCCCTTTGCAGAAAAGTGGGCGCCTGTTGCGGATATGATTTGGAACGATACGGATACGGAGAAGCACAACAATCCGACTGTGATGTATCAGGCGAAAAAATAGAAACCATCGCACAGAAGAAATCATCATAAAAACCTTCGGCTGGTTAGCCGAAGGTTTTTTCTTTTCCTGTTTTCATATTGAGTACAAAAACAGCATGATTAAGTTCCACGCATCTATCGCTCACCGTGCTTCTTTAAAAAGCGGTGATAAAGCGGCATATCCTCTTCCGGCTCCGTCAAGGCCTCCAGCTCTCCGGAGCGAATCATCTCCTCAATCCTTAGCGCAATCCAAGCATCCCCGATGCCAAGCTTATATTTTTCAATCATCCGCCCAATCAGCCGCTCCTCCTGGAAGGCACCGGCTTGAGCCGAAATCTCGCGCCGGATAAACGCATCATAAAGCGTTTCCGGCACACTGGTTAACCTTCCATTCAGCATGGCGCGCAGGGGGTGCATTCTCTTCCTGGAGAATTCGCCAATCGTCTGCACAGCTTTGGCAGAGTGCGGGGGGCACAAGCTTTTGCAAAGCCGGATAACGATACCATTCGCCAGGGCCTATCTCCCCCCAACTGAGCATCCTCCTAGTGTTCCCTTTCCCATCGCTTTCCCATCCCGGGAGTTGAACGGCGTATACAGGCCCTTGGTAGTCCCCCCACTGGGTCAGCCGCGCCATCATCCAATAAAACCCGCAAAGCTCATCCGGTTGATTGCTGTACCAAATGCGGATCGCTTCGCCTGCCGCCGCCCGCTTTTGAACCTCACTCCAATCACTGTTGGCCCGCAGCAGCAGCTCCTGAGCCGCTATTTGGCCTGTGCCCCTGGGGAAAACGCCATATAGCTGCTCTAATGCCTGCCGCCGCCGCATCCCGGGCGCATCTTCTGAAATATCCCCTATGCTCAGCATCAGCCCGAAGCCGTAGACGTCCGCCGTGTTGCCGCCCATTGGGGCGCCGCTTTCCCACGCAAGCCGCTCAGCTTCCTCCGCTTCCCGCTGTGCGGCCCGCTTTTCTCTTTTAGATGGTTTTCTACCGTCTGATCGGCTGATGATAACACCGATGCAACCGCCCGGATAGACCCCCTGTCCATAATGCTGTGCCATTTTCAGGCTACCGCATGCACTATCGCTAAAAACAATCTCTAGCACGATGGCGCATCTCCCTTTTTAAGCAAATGAAAAAAGCGCCCCGAGCTGCCTCGGAGCGCTTTTTTGCCGCATAAATTATTGCAAAAAGTCAGAAACTTCTCTGATTTATGCCTGCTCTTCCTTCTGCTTTGCGAAGCACTCGCTGCAATACACCGGGCGATCCTCGCGCGGGCGGAACGGAACCTTTGCTTCGCCGCCGCAAGATGCACAGGTAGCAATGAACATTTCACGCTCGGGCCTGGCTGCATTCTTACGGGCGTCGCGGCAAGCTTTGCAGCGCTGGGGCTCGTTTACAAAGCCCTTCGCTTCATAAAACTCCTGCTCGCCGGCAGTGAAAACGAATTCCTCGCCACACTCTTTGCAGATGAGAGTCTTGTCTTCGTACATGTTTTTTACCTCGCTTGAAAAAAGTATTTTGCCCTCGGGCGGAATCGCACCGCCGCCGTTGGATGAAACAACGCGCTATTACTAAGATACCGGGCGTATGAAGTTATGAAACGGGTGCGCAGCACCCTTGTCCCCATCGATCAGCCTTCTGCCATAAACCTCAGCTTGCGCCTTACCCTCTGCAATGCGTTGTCCACCGACTTAGCGGTAGATCCCAGCCGCGCTGCGATATCCTCATAGCTGCGGCCGCCGAGATATAACTGAATGACGCTGCGCTCATAATGAGACAGCCTGCTGGCCATGATGGCGTCAAACCGGACGGCCTCATCACGCGCGATCACAAGATCCTCGGGATTGGGCTGAGTCTGCGGCAATGCAATACTGTCGTCATTGAGCGAAATGTAAGAATTGAGCGGGATATTCTTTAGCCTAGCCCCTGCGCGCACAGCAGACCGAATACGATTTGCAATGCACACGCCAGCATAGGAGCGAAACGGAACGCCGCTTTTCTCATCATAGCCGTGAACCGCGGCCAGAAAGCCCAACATGCCTTCTTGTGCCAAATCTTCCGGCTCCATTGCGCCGCCACCATATTTTGCAGCAAGCGTTTTTACAAGCGGCACCATCCGCGCGGTCAAAAGAGCCATTGCGCCACTATCCCCGCTGCACGCCCGGACGGCCAACATTTCGTCCGCCATCTGCTCGAGCTTTGCGTTAAATGCGGGATCTGGCATAGAACAGCCCACCTCACAAGGGTTCAATGGATACCCTCTTATGATACGCGGAAAATGCGGTTTTGTCAATCAAAAATTTTGTATATTTTTGCTATCTTCCCGCTAAAAAGGGTGAAGGATTTTTCAAGCACGACAGGATGTGTCTTTTTTTGGACTTCTCTACCACCTATTGTGTCTTTAGCCTCAACTGATACGGCCTTCATTACGCACGGCAATGAAAAAGACTGATTTTTGCTATAGAAAGGAGGCTCACGTCAGCATGCCCCCGCCCATATTTTTTGTTCGATATTTCCCATCAAGCCCTCCAGCCTTTCTGTGCACTGCCGCACACCGCCAGCGGCACGTGCCGTAGCGCCGGCCTACTCAAGAGCTCTACCAAAGCATAAAAATGATTCAGGTCACAATGGAGAATCACACGCTCCTCCAAATACCGCACCTCTTGGATAACATTTGTTTCACTTGTAGGATACCATCCTTTTTCTCGTTGTAAAGCTCTTTTTGGATTGTTTCAAAAGCAAGAATCCAAAAAGGAGAGGCGCCTTTTCGCAAAAGCAAACGATAAAAAGGCGTGATTTCAGGCGGATTGACGGCCCTGTCAGCATATATCCGCCAACAATTTCAGCCCGAAATTTACCTCCATGAGGCAAAAATGGCTTTTTAAAAAGGGACGCTGCAAAATGCAAAGCATTTTGCAGCAGCCCCTTTCACTGCCTGATAAGCATTCTCGGCGGAGCATTTATTTTTTCTTCGACACCTTTGGGATAATGATGCAAAGTACAATCAGCACAACAGCTGCAATCAGCGCTACAATTACCGGCCAGTAGGAGCGCTGCCCTGTGGCCGCCACGGCAGCCGCCTCCGGCGACACAGCAAACACCTGCAACACAGCCGCAAATACGCCGCCTGCCATCAGGACGGCCAAAACAATCGCAACAACCCGCACGAATTTATTTGACATAACGCAAGCATCCTTTCTGAATCTTCAGAACCGGGCCCATCATCAGCCCTCAATATTCATATATCGCTTCATATCCGCTGCAAGGGCGTCTGTTAGCCGTTGTGCTTTTTCCCGTGTTTTATCCCGCGCGGTAATATACACCTTAATTTTTGGCTCCGTGCCGCTCGGGCGCACAATCACGCCGCTACCACCCGGCAATTTATAAGATAACACATTCGATTCTGGCAGGGTAATCTCCCGCTGCACGCCGCTTATCATATCCGTTACCACGCGCGCTTGGTAATCATAGAGCAGGGCAACCGGCATCCCGCCGATCTCCTTGGGCGGCTGCGTCCGAAGGGCGCGCATCATGCCTTCCATTTTCTCCATGCCTTCCGCGCCTTCAAATCCAAAATTGAGCAGGCTGCTCAAATACATACCGTGTGCCTCATATAACGCATCCATCACTTGCAGGAGCGTTTTCCCCCTGCTGCTTATAATAGGAGGCCATCTCGCAAATCAGCAGGGAGGCCACCACCGCATCCTTATCGCGCGCATGCGTACCGGAGAGGTAGCCATAGCTCTCCTCCATGCCGATGATGAATCGATCCGCCTCGCCCTTCTTTTCCAGCTTGGTGACTAGCTCGCCAATATATTTAAAGCCCGTGAGCAGATCGACCGTTTGTGCGCCGTATTGATCGGCAATGGCTGCTACCAGCTGAGTGGTCACAATCGTTTTGACGACGACTGGTTTTTTCGGCAGCATCCCCTTTGCCTTACGCTGAGAGAGCAAATAATCCGCCAGCAGAGCGCCCACTTCATTACCGGACATCAGCCGATATTCCTCGCCGTCGCGCACAGCGATCCCAACGCGGTCGCAATCCGGATCGGTGGCGAGCAGCAGATCCGCTGGATGCGCTTTTGCCATCTCCAGTGCGCACTCAAACGCCTGCCGGATCTCCGGGTTCGGAAACGGGCAGGTGGGGAAATTGCCGTCAGGATGCTCCTGCTGTGGCACAACCTTCACATCGGCAATGCCCGCACGGTGCAGCACTTCGCGCACCGGCTTGTTGCCTGTGCCGTTGAGCGGGGTATAGATCACTTTCAGGCCCGCGTTTGCACAAACTTCCGGATTGACACGCTGGGAAAGCACCCGCGTATAAAATTCCTCGATCAGGCTATCTTCAATGAAACGGATTCTGCCATCCCTGCATGCTTCGTCAAAATCCATCCGCTTAACGCCCTCGAAGAGATCAACCTTTTGGATGCAGCGGTAAGTTTCCTCTGCCGCCTCGTCCGTCATCTGGTAACCTCCGGGTCATAGCACTTATAGCCGTTGTATTTTGCAGGATTGTGGCTTGCTGTAATAATAATGCCGGATTGGCAGCGCAGCCTGCGCACTGCAAAAGAGAGCATTGGCGTAGGCACGAGCTCCCGGAAAAAATGCACTACAATGCCATTCGCCGCGAGTACACCGGCAGCCTCACGCGCAAAGAGGTCAGATTTAATCCTTGAATCATATGCGATTGCAACCTGCGGCGCAGCATACCGGGCATTTAAAAAATCCGCCAGCCCTTGCGTCGCCTGGTTAACCGTGTAGAGGTTCATACGGTTTGTGCCGGCGCCGATCACGCCGCGCAGCCCTGCCGTACCAAAGGCAAGATTGCGATAAAACCGATCCAGCACCTCGTCCTCCTGCCCTGCAACCGCGTCCAGCTCCGCCTTCAAATCAGGATCCAGCACTGCCTTTTCCCTCCAGAGCGTATAGAGAGCATTGATGTCATTCATGCCAATGTCCATCCTTTCCTAAACAATCCGGCGCCTTTTCGCCTGTCCTATGCAGAGCGGCCAAGCCACATCTAAAGAACGTCAAAAAGCAGCCCGCTTTTCTATCCAATATTTTTTGCTTTGATAAGCCATAGGGCTCCGGCGTCAGGAAACGCCCAAGCAGCATGGCCCCCAACCAAAAGGAGCTCTCCACTGCTTTGCCTACCGGCTTATAGATGGTTTTATTTTACCCCTTATGCGGTTTTCTGTCAACGCGAAGCGGCTTGATAGCGGGATTGTTTTTCTTCCATAATTCATGTATAATGATGTATAAATGTATTTTAATACTTATTTTTACATTATTTTTTCCAAAATTGGGGGAAGCCCATATGTTTACATCCGTATACAGCCTTGGCCTTTTCGGCATGGAAACCTTTTTGGTTGAAACCGAATGCGACCTTTCCGGCGGACTGCCGCGCTTCGATATTGTGGGCCTGCCGGATACGGCGGTCAGCGAATCACGCGAGCGAGTTCGCTCTTCCATCAAAAATTGCGGGATGGATTTTCCGGTATCCCGGATTACGGTCAATCTCGCGCCCGCAGATATTCGCAAGGAAGGGCCGCTTTATGATCTGCCAATCCTCATCGCCCTGCTCAGCGCGAGCAGGCAGATCACCACAGAGCTTTCTGATTCCGCATTTTTAGGCGAGCTTTCGCTGGGCGGTGGCGTCCGCCGGGTGACAGGCGTGCTGCCCATGCTTTTGGAGGCAAAACAGAGAGGCCTGCGGCGCGTGTTCATCCCCGAGGGCAATGCGGCGGAGGGCGCTGCGGTCAGCGGCATTTGCGTCTATCCTGTATCGCATGTTTCCCAGTTAATCTCCCATCTGCGCAATCAGGAGCAGATCACTCCCGTCACGCCACTCCAATTTCAGGCCTATGATGCTCCTCCCGGGCTGCCGGATTTTGCCGATGTCAAAGGGCAGCCCGGTGCGAAGCGGGCGCTGGAGATTGCAGCAGCCGGCGGGCATAATGTGCTGATGATCGGTCCGCCCGGCTCCGGCAAAAGCATGCTCGCCAAAAGAATTTCTTCCATCCTGCCCGATATGAACGAAATGGAATCGCTGGAAACCACCAAGCTTTATTCTGTAGCGGGAACCCTCCCGGCGGGCATCTCCCTGATCCGGGCGCGTCCTTTCCGCTCGCCGCACCACACGGTTTCTTCCGCAGGCCTCTCGGGCGGGGGCGCCGTGCCGCACCCAGGGGAAATATCGCTCGCGCACAACGGTGTGCTTCTTTCTTGATGAGCTGCCGGAATTCACCCGTGCGGCAATGGAGGCATTACGCCAGCCGGTCGAGGATGGAACGGTCACGATTTCCC
>ENA-OQED01000353-OQED01000353.1-human-gut-metagenome-genome-assembly--contig:-NODE-353-length-18429-cov-0.862747_pt1 | contig 18429 bp, 24 predicted proteins | sample MGYA00242790_ERZ504625 | MGnify/ENA primary metagenome ERZ504625 (study PRJEB26092, sample SAMD00036345) | human gut metagenome | host: Homo sapiens | study: EMG produced TPA metagenomics assembly of...
TCCTGAACGATTTAGTCGCAGTTAGCAGTTAGTTCGCTGGAGCGTTGCGCCGGCGAGTGAGCAATCACCATTGTCCGAATGCGTCCGCCTTGAACAACTTTCAACACACTAAATAGCAATTCTCAATATACCTAATATTAGCAAATGTGCCGGATAAAAAATGTAGAAGAACCACTTAGAAAAGGTTCGATGTTTTTCGGAGCGCTTTCCGTTGTAGAGATAGATGATGCAAAGTGCTGAGAGCGGAATTCCGGCGGTGGCGCCGAGGGACTGGATAACAGCCCTGGCAGGAGTGGTCTGCTCCATGTTTTCTACAAGGTTTAACAGACCAAAGAACAGCATTGCCTTTCTGAAAACCTTCCATAAAAGTTTTTTTCGTTCAGGATTCTGGCCGCCAGCCAGATGGCTTTTCTGATCAGCATTCCGGCCGCCGGCTGGCAGCATTTTCCCCTGTGCATCCCGGAGGCCACAGCTTGCGAACCAATAGGTGAAGATAGGGGCAAGAAAGGCCCAGTCGCTGTAGGCGGAGGCAAATACCAGGCCCAAGATGCAGAGTGTCTGCCGGGTTCCTGAAGGGATTTTTTCCATTGCATAGAGAATCAGGAAGCACAGGAAAAGAGTGAATAGCATGTTCATGCTTACGAAACTGATGGTTCCTTCTTCTGTAAATGCAAGACAGAAGGGGATTTCGGAAATCAGGGCAAACAGCAGAAGCCGTTTGCCGTATTTCTCTTTGGAGCGGGTGTAGCCGTAGCCTTCTACCAGGAAGTAGCACATGGTAATAGCGGTAAAATACCCCACGTCCACCATCACCTCAAAAAGGAAGGTACCTGGTTCCAGGAAAACGTTTGCAATATGGTTTAATAGCATGGTAAACATGGCTACGTATTTGATCTGATCCCGGTTCATGCCTCAAAAATCCTCACCAACATATCTGCCATACCCACGGAGTATCCAGCTGCTGCAAAGATACCCTGGCATTGGCCCTCGGTAATGGTCATAAGCGGCAGCTTCCCGGAATCTACGTACATGCGGCGGGCGGTCATTTCCTTGTCCTTGCCGAAATCGTGGAAGTACACCTGAATTTCAGGGAGCAGTTCCAGACATTTCACCAGAGTAGCATTCTTTAAAGATTCTTCGCTGCGAAGGATAAATATAATCTGTTTTTGTATTTTTTCATATTTTTCTTTCAATTCCATTATTTCATTAAGAATGTGCACAGTAGGCTCACGGTCTTCTTCCAGCCAGAAGAGGATGCCTCGTTCAGCTATGCCATTCTCACATTTGGCAGCGTCTCCGCTTATTTTTCCCGTCAATTTGGACACCAGCACCTGATTTCCAGCCCGATCGGTCAGCTTGGAATCCGGAATGGAATGACGGTTGAACATTTCCTCCAGACAATACTCCCGAAGCTCCAGTTCCACCCGCTTCGTCTCATCTTTTTCAATATGAAAATCGTATCTTTTTCCCAGAATGTTTCCATTTGGCAGACGGTTTCCAGTCAGGATCCGGTAATCTCCCGGCATAATATCCAATTCCAGTTTTCCAGCTTCCCACTTGCGGTCGCTGAAATCCAGGGTAAGGTATCCTCTTCCGTCTGTCACCGCAATGGTCCAGTTCTGGAAATAATTCCAGTCCCCTTTTTCCCCGGCGAAGACTGTAAGATGGGATTCCTTCCGGCTCTCTTCCAATACTGCTACAAACCTCATTCCATCCCAATATTCAATAGCTCCATCAGCAGGATTCAGACGTGCCGGGATTCCCAGAGTTCTGGCGATTGCCACAAAAGCACCTTGTGGGATTTCTCTCCTGCAATTCCAAGCTCCAGTGCTGCACCAGGAGTGGTGTATGCAGTCAGGCGCTCTTTGTCATTGCGGACTGAAATGTTCTCTTCGATCCAGGTCCAGATGCTCTTGGGATCTGCTTCAAAGGCATCCCTCTGCCCCTTGTCAAATAGCCCAGGATCTTCTTTCTCCACCTGGTAAGAACCTCATTTTCCACGCGGGGATTCCATACATATGGAATGTAAATCTCATCTGGATTAAATTCGCGATAAACCGAGGCCTCCTGATAATGGCCCTCCAGCACTTCTGGAAAAGCATCCCTTCTGTCTTTCTCAGACAAAACAGCCATCATAGGCTCCACTTCCTTCATGGTATGTCCAAAAAGGCAGCGCTTCCACAGCGGCTGGAATTTCTCAATCTTACGTCGGCAGATGTTCTGCCTCAGCGGCAATCCGGCGATTATTCTCTTCTTCCTGTTCTTGGGTAATATTCCAGCTTATTCTGCCGGTATCCTCCGGTGCATTCATGTCAAAATCCACCCAAAGCTCATCTTCATATTCCTCACCAAGAGTACAGGTAAAATGGTCGTCCTCTCTTGTGTCGATTACCTTTTCCCCGTAAGCACCATCATAAACAGCACAGATCAGCAGGCTTCCAAAACCGGTTTCAAAGGAAATACAGCCATTTTTGTCTGCTTCCATTATTGCAATCGGGGAAAATTCCCCATAGTTCATTACCTCAGCCCGTACTTTTGCCCCAGCTGCCGGAGTTCCATCCAGATCTTCCACTGTAATAGTGATCCACCTGGTTTTGGCATATTTCCCAAGAAGATTGACGATCCGGTTCATTCCATCTTTTCCGATCACTTCTTCATCTGGCATAGCACGGTCATACCATCTGGAACCGATCATCATGGCCCTGGATGCTGCATTGGTAAACCAGCTCTTGTCCAGAACAGCTTCTGCTCGCAAGCTCCCAGATAATGCCAGTCGCCATCGCACCAGACCTCTACCCAGGCGTGGTTGTCATCACAATGGGACCATCTTGGCACATACACCGGTCTTGCAGGGATTCCGGCGCTTCGCATTACATTTACCACAAAGACGGCTTCCTCACCACAGCGGCCTACACCGCTTCTGTAAATTTCCAGTGCGGAGCCGGTACGCATGTCCGTTCCCTGGTACATCACTTCTCCCGCACACCAGTGATTGATTTCCAGTGCAGCTTCCACCATGGTCTTCCCCTGGACCTTATCCTTTATTTTTTCCCAGAAATAGGTACGGCATGGTTTGATTTCTTCATCATTTGTCCGATGAAAAAGCACGTAATTCAGGAAATAAAGCTCTGGATAATTCTTTACATAAGGGGAATTTTCCCAGAGATAAATTCCCTGCTGCACATAATCCAGATAAGTGTCAAAGGTATAGTTTCCCACATCGCTGTAGGGCATATTGCTGTACAGATATTTCATTCCGATCACAATATCAGGACTTAGTGCTTCCATTCTCTTCTTTATTTCTTCCGCTTTTCCTGGCAGTTCCCTGGAAAAATCTTCAAAGTCTTTTTCTATCCGGTCTCTGTTTTTTTCAAGAAACATCTTATAATCTCCTCATCATTTTTAAGCGTGATCACAATTTCACTCTAAACGGACATGCCGCCTGTCGGCGACATCTCCATATAGGAAAGTCAGCTGTTCCACGCCTATGGCGCTCCCACTTGGCAAAAATACTTTTGGGAGCAGACTTAATAAAATCGCAGTATTTCATATATCACAAGAGATTCTATTTTATATCAAGCATATTTATAATATTTCCATATCCTGCATCTTCTGCCAGCTGCTGGATCCCATCCCTTATTTCCTCCAGGGAATAGTTGTGCGCTTCCAGAAATTCATCCCCTTTGGATGCAGCATATTCGTAGAAAAACATAGCTTCTGCCAGAGCTTCTTTGTCAGCGTAATCGATCCGGTCAAGAAGTTCGTTCTCTGCCTCGTTGATCTCGCCTCTGTCCACCATGGTTTTCATATGGTAAAGCTTGTCTCCGGAAATCTGGTATTTGGATTCTACCGGCAATTCCACCTGGACATATTTTTTCCCAAGCATGACACTGGCAAGGACACGGGCAATCTCTTTGATCATACGCATAATGTAGTCTTTTTCGTCATCAGTGAACATAAATTTTCCTCCTGGATAAATGAGAGTTCGTGGCTTTAGGGTAGCACCTTCCCAACATCAGAACTATTTCTGACTACTCTTACTGACTACGGTCACAAAAACCACAAAGGTTCCGCCCTGACACCTGTATGCGTCCTGGCAGAACCTTTTGTCATTAAGCTTATTATTTCATTTTTGATATCCTTTTGTCAATATAGGATGAAAGAAATTCAACGCTTCCCTCCACGCCAAGAGTGCTGCTGTTCAGACTCAGATCATAGACGTGCGGCTCAGACCATTTGGTCTTGCAGTGGCTGTCATGATATTTCTTTCTCTTTCTGTCTTTCTCTTTGATGAAACGCTCAGCTTCTTTATCGGTTTTTCCGTAAAGACGGGCTACACGGGCAATTTTCTGATCCATATCTCCAATAATGAAGATGGAAATCAGGCCCTCATAATCCTTCAGGATTGTCTCAGAGCAACGTCCTACGACTACAAAGGATTCTCCTTTTTCAGCCTTTTCCCGAAGAAAATTGAACTGCATCATAGCAACGTTGTCTGCCGGAGAACTGCTCATTCCTTTCACTGTGCGGTAAAGAAATTTGTTGTGCTTCATCTCGTCAAAGATTTCCAGCTCTTCTGGATTTACGTTATGGCTGTCTGCCACCTCGCGTAAAAGATTGTGATCGTATAAAGAAAGTCCATAGCGCTTGGCGATTCGCTCTGCAATTTCATGGCCTGCGCTTCCGAACTCTCGTCCGATGGAAATGATCACCTGTTTTTGTGTTTTCATGGTATCCTCCCTTCTAACCAGAGAAATCCGTCCTTGTTTCACGGATTTTTCCGGATAAAATGCCATTAAAAGCGGGCAAGACCAACTGTCATTTATTCATGGCATGCCAGATCCCTGGCACTGCCTTTTCTCCGATAATTGACAGTTCTGCATTCCCCCTTATGGCATTATAAATATCTTGCATAAATCATCAGCATGGAAACGAGGACAACCAGGATCGTGGCAGGTGCCATTGCCTTGCAGTATTTTCCCCATTTGATCATGTGACCGCTCTTGGCTGCTGTTGCGATACCGACTACGTTTGCAGAAGCTCCAATTGGGGTTGCACTTCCGCCGATGTCAGTACCCATTGCAAGAGCCCATGCCAGAATGGAAATATCAATTCCCTGTGCGGCTGCCAGACTGTCAATAACCGGGATCATGGTAGCTGCAAACGGAATATTATCAATAAATGCACTTGCGACAGCAGATACCCAGATAATAATGGCGATCATTACCTTCAGGTTGCCACCGCTGACCTTGCCAATAAATCCGGCCAGGATGGTAAGGATTCCAGTCTGCTCCAGACCACCAACAACTACGAAAAGTCCTACGAAGAACAGCAGTGTCTTGTAATCAACCTTTTTCAGAAGATCCAAAGCATCTTTTCCGGAAGTGATCAGTGTCACTGCTGCGATAAATACACCGATACAGGATACGGTAAGTCCTGTCTGGGAATGTGTTACCAGAAGGACAACAGCGCAGAGGAAGATCACACAGCTGATGGTGAAGCCTTCTTGCTTACAATTGCTTCTTCCGGACCGGCAAGGTAGACGGATCAATTTTTCCCGCATTTTCAGTAAGCTCTTTGCGGAAAATAAAGTAGAAATAGATTACAACCAGTACCAGTGCGATCACCGCGATCAGACCTGTGTTTGTCACGAAATCTGCAAAGGAAAATCCAAGTGATGTTCCAATGATAATGTTCGGCGGATCTCCGCACATGGTTGCGGATCCACCAAGGTTGGCGCAGAAAATCTCTGCAAGGATCATTGGTACCGGATTAAATTTCAGCAGCTGTGACAGTTCTACGGTAACCGCTGCAAGGAACAGGATTACGGTGATACTATCGATAAACATAGCAAGTACAAAGGACAGGAGCATAAATGTGATAAAGATCGGGATGATCTGGTATTTAACCAATTTCGCGATCTTCATGCATAACCAGCGGAAAAATCCGGAGTTTGCCATGCCTTCTACCATGATCATCATACCAGCGATGAACACGATAGTTTCCCAGTTGATTCCAGCAGAAGCTTCGCTTGCTTCACCTGCTGTGTGCCAGAATCCCGGTGAAAAAATACTATGTATGTTCAGTGTTTCAATAATTGCTGAGGGGCTGTGCATACAGATTCCAAATACAAGAATCAATGTAAGGAGCGCACATCCCAGCGTAACAATATGTCTTTCCCATACTTCTGTGATGATCAGAATGAACATCGCCAGGAAAATTACTACTGCAAAAATCTGTGCTATCATTTCTTTCCTCCATGACTGTCAAACCATGCCATCCAGATACCGACAGCAATGGCTGCAACAATCATTACTCCTATAAAAATATTAAGTAACATATAGTGTCATACCTCCAATCATATACGTTTGTTTACATGGAAAATAATTGCTCTCCACTGCAATGCTTTGCTCATAATGAAAACAATTGCAGCAATCAGCAATATGAAACAATGGTATATGATCTTCAGTGCTTCTGTCCGTCCTGATGATGGATGTAACAGATGATAAACCGTCTGCCGTCAGCATCATTTCTGGTCAGCAGACGTTTCTTTGCTTTATAAAATACGGTATTCGCCAGCAGAACTGCCAGCATGATGAGCACCACAATTTCCACGCCTGACCTGTGGCGAAGGCGCTGGTCCGCCTCCAGCCTTACAGACACCTGCCGAAGTCCTGTCAATTCTTCTGCACTTGTCTGGGTGCTTCTGGAAAGCTCTGGTGAAATCAAAGAAGCTGAGGCCGGTTTCAGATCGTAAACATGCATAATGCTCTTCGCTTCCATGCCTGCAAAAAGCACACACAAAACCGCAACTGCCACACTGAAAAACAGGCAGACAAACCGGTTCGCACATTCGTTTTTTTTCACTTGGCCTTCACCTCGATACCTACAAAAATTCGTTTTTATAAATAGCAGATTTTATAAGGTTTTTCAACTGTTTTTGCAGAGGGCTAAGGTCACCCTATTCCATAATTTATGTACTGTTCCATATATTGGACACTGCTTTTTTTACAGGCAAAAATCGGACTGAAATGTATCTTTTCCAATGCATTTCAATCCGATTTATAATCACTCGCTTAATAAAATCCTGTTTAATTTTTACAGATTATTCAGCGTCTGTCTCCTCAGCTGCCTCGTCTGCTGTGTCAGCTTCTGCATCTGCGCTCTCGTCGGCATCTGCTGCTTCTGTGTCCTCAGCCTCTGCGTCATCGCTATCCTCGAATGGGATAACGGCTCCGTCATATTTCTCGTTGATGAAGTCTTTGATCTCGTCAGATTTTAATACATCTACAAGAGCTTTGATCTTGTCGCTGTTCTCGTTTCCTTCTTTTACTGCGATTACGTTTACATATGTTTTGGCAGCTTCGGAATCAGAGGTCTCATATGCAAGTGCATCTTTGGATACAGAATAACCAGCCTGAAGTGCATAGTTTCCGTTAAGGACAATGTAAGAAGTCTCTTCTGCAACACGTGCTACCTGCTCAGCTGCAAGCTCAACGATTTCTACGTTGTATGGGTTCTCCTCAATATCGTTTACAGTTGCCTCAAGGCCAGCACCGTCTTTCAGTTTGATAATTCCGTTGTCCTGGAGAAGAAGAAGTGCTCTTGCCTCGTTTGTGGTATCGTTCGGTACTGCGATTGTGTCGCCATCTGCGATATCATCAAGGCTGGATTTTGTTCCAGGATAAATTCCAAATGGTTCGTAGTGGATTCCGCCTGCATTTACAAGGTGAGTTCCTTTTTCCTCGTTGAAGCTGTTCAGATATGGAATGTGCTGGAAGTAGTTTGCATCGAAATCGCCGCTCTCTACAACTTCGTTTGGCTGTACATAATCATCAAATACCGTTACCTCAAGATCGTATCCCTCTTCCTCAAGGATCGGTTTTGCTGCTTCAAGGATCTCGGAATGTGGTGTCTCGGATGCTGCTACTGTAATGGTTTTGTCATCATCTGCTGCGAAAACAACGGATGTTCCAACGGTTCCAAGTACTAATGCTCCTGTGAGTGCTGCTGCGATTAATTTTTTCATAATAAAGTTCCTCCTCTTTTTTTAAAAATATATTTAGTTTCTACATTACAATCATTTTTTGACTTATTTTCTTTTATCCAGCTTGTTGGCGATCAACATACCAATAGTCTGGAAAATCTGTACCAGTACTACCAGAAGGATAACTGTTACCAGCATGATGTCTGTCTGCCAGCGGTTGTATCCGTAACGGACTGCAATGTCTCCAAGTCCGCCTCCTCCTACAGTTCCTGCCATTGCGGAGTAACCAAGGATAGTTCCTGTTACAATGGTAGCTCCTGAGATCAGGGATGTTCTTGCTTCTACCAGCATTACCCTAAATACGATCTGAAGGTTGCTTGCTCCCATGGATCTTGCAGCCTCGATAACTCCCGGGTCTACCTCATTTAAGGAAGACTCTACCATCGTCCGATAAAAGGGATTGCCGCAATGGTAAGGGGTACGATGGTGGCTGTGGTTCCATAGCTTTTTCCTACCAGAAATCTGGTGAATGGAATGAGCAGGATCAACAGGATCAGGAATGGGATGCTTCGGAAAATATTTGCGATCACATCCAGGATCTTATATAGTACTGCATTTGGCCGCAAGCCTTCTTTGTCGGATACTTTCAGCAGGATTCCAAGGGGCATTCCAAATACATATCCGAAGAAGGTGGAAAACAGGGTCATGTATAATGTTTCCCCTACACCTGCGATTATCATATCGGTTACTTGTTTCGTCCACATAATCAGTTCGCCTCCCCTATCTCAAGTCCACGTTCTGTAAGGAATTTCTTCATCTCCGGTACATTGGTGCTGTCACTCATGAACTGGAGGATCATTTCTCCTTTGGCTACACCGCCTACGTTTTTGGTGTTTGCCTTCAGAATGTTTACAGGTTCGTGGAAGGTTAATATAAGGTTTGCGATTACTGGTTCGAATGCGGAGTTCTCAGAGAATACGATTCGAACGATTTCGCCGTCCTGGATTTCGGACTGGGTAAGCTTTTTGCTTTCTACGTCGTTTCCAGAGTCCTTGCTGATCAGTTCTTTGGCAACCTGTGATTTCGGGTGGCTGAAGATTTCTTCTACAAGGCCTTGTTCTTTTACTTCACCGTCTTTCATAATTGCCACATGAGTACAAATCTCACGGACAACTGACATCTGGTGGGTAATGATCACGATGGTGATTCCAAATTTCTGGTTGATGTCCTGCAAAAGTTCAAGTATGGAGGATGTGGTCTGGGGATCCAGGGCGCTTGTGGCTTCGTCGCAAAGTAAGATCTGCGGATCGGAGGCCAGGGCTCTGGCGATTGCCACTCTTTGTTTCTGTCCACCGGAGAGCTGTGCGGGATAGGCTTTCGCTCTGTCTGCCAGTCCTACGATTTCCAGAAGCTCCAGGGCTTTTGCTCTTGCTTCGGCTTTTTTCTTCCCCTGAATGTACAGTGGGAAGCAGACGTTTTCCAGTACGTTTTTCTGCATGAGCAGATTGAAATGCTGGAAAATCATTCCTATTTTCTCTCGCTCTTTGCGGAGTTCTTTGGGGGAAAATTCGCTGAGGGATTTTCCGTCTATCAAAACTTTTCCTTCGGATGGTACTTCAAGAAAGTTCATACATCGTACCAGGGTACTTTTTCCTGCACCGGACATTCCGATGATTCCGTAGATATCTCCGGTTTCAATGGAGAGACTTACGTGGTTCAGGGCTTGTACGGAACCGTCTTTGGTTTCGAAGGTTTTGCTCACATCTTGGATTAATATTGAAGACATGTCTTTCCTCTTTCCTCTTTCCTTTAAGTGGTGTTTCATCGTCGATATGGTTACTATAACACAATTGGAGTAAAAGTGTTAATTCATAAAAGTTAGGGCTAGTTATAGGGTAAAGCTATAGCTAAAGTGGACGCCAGCGGGGGAGGGATAAATCACGCTCGCCGTCGCAACGTTCTGGTGAGCTAATGACTAACTGCGACTAATGCGCTCGGGAGAGCCCTCTCGCATAAGTCTCCGTAAGTCATGGATCTCACCGCCACTAAGGGCGCTCCTTAAATGGCTCGCTTAGATTTATCCCTCCCCCACTGGCTGTGTACTGGTTGGTGAACAGTTGGTTGCAGCGGACGTTTGGGCGGGAAGGCGCTGCGCTGTTTCCGCCCAAACTGAAAGTGGGGGGGTGTAGTGGGTGGTTAGGTTCAGCTTTAGTTGCAAATGGAAGTTTACGTAAGTGAATGGATTATCGTAATGCTTTGTCTTTGTATTTGGCAATTTCTTCCAGGTACTTCTGTCCTAACTTACTGATCGTGGTGCCTTTTCTTGCAAGGTAGCCGATGGTCATGACCTCGTCGGAGTCTAGCTTCACGGCGCAGTAGTCGGAGCCGTTTAGTTCTTCGCAGATGATTCCGGAGCAGAGGGTGTAGCCGTTGAGGCCTACCATCAGGTTCAGGAGGGTGGCGCGGTCGTTGGCTTTGATAAGGCGTTTGTATTCGTAGGTGCTCAGGACTTCTTCGGCGAAGTAGAAGGAGTTGTAGGTGCCTTGCTCGAAGGAGAGGCAGGGGTACTCGCGAAGGTCTTCCAGGGTGATCAGGTCGCGGTCGGCAAGGGGATGGCCTTTCCACATGTAGACATAGATGCTGCATTCCAGAATTGGGTGGAATTCCAAATTGAACTCGTGGAAAAGTTTCTCAAGGACTTTGTGGTTAAAGTCGTTCAGGTAAAGGATGCCGATCTCGCTTTTGAAGTCTTTTACGTCGGTGATGATGTCGTAGGTGCGGGTTTCGTGGACGGCGAATTCGTATTCGTCCATTCCGAACTGCTTCACCATTTCCACGAAAGCATTTACTGCGAAGGTGTAGTGCTGCATGGAAACACTGAATTTCTTCTTGGTATGTTCCTTGGAAACGTATTTGGATTCGATCAGCTCGTACTGCTCTACCACCTGGCGGGCGTAGCCTAAGAATTCCTCGCCTTCAGGGGTTACGGAAATTCCACGGTTGGTCCTGCGAAAAAGCTCCACTCCGATTTCCTCCTCCAGTTCACGGATTGCTGAGGACAAACTGGGCTGTGATATAAAAAGATTCCGGGCAGCTTCATTCATAGAATTGGAATTCGCCACCGTAATCGCGTAACGAAGTTGTGCCAGAGTCATATGGATTCCTCTTTTCTGTATTGTTCTATTTTACAGGTATGCACCTGTGTTTTCTTATCATAATTAATTCCGACTAACAGCAAGTTTCCCTTGTATTCTTCCAGACTGCGACAGTATTCTTTCTCCTTAATTTGCTGGATTGCACCTTCTGCGTTTTTATCCCATTTTAATTCAACTACCAATGCTGGTTTATCTAAGAAGCGCTTTCTTGGAACATAAACAATATCTGCAAAGCCTTTTCCCCCTGAGAGTTCCCGGTGTACTGTGTAAAAATTACGTGCTGCATAAAGTGCAAGCGAAATGGTATAGCTAAGCGCATTTTCGTCATTATATTGGAGATGAGATGTTTCAAAGTGCGCCTGCCTAATGCCCTCTGCGACCTGCTCTTCTCTTCCCTGCCATATGGCTTGCAATGTATCTGCTGAATTTTTTAATGCTTTAGAAACTTCACCCCAATCAGACACAGCAATAGCGCTTACATATTCGGAACGAATCTCCTCATTTGGAATAAAAACTGTTTTATCTGCATAACGATACCCCAGATAGCCCAAGTGAATCAACAGTGTAAGTACATCATCCTCTGTTCTGAAAGTTGTCATATCATTTGTAAAGCTTCTGGTGTTCACTGGTACTGTTTCTCCGGCAATCATACTTAATATATCATCCCGGAGTCCTTCAAAATTCATATCAATATAAATCTGCAATGCCTCAAAAGTCTCTGTCTGATTCCAATAATTTCCCAGTTTTCCAAGGCGCATGCAGCTCACAACCGACTTCGGGCTGTATACAGATTCTACTTCTTCAAAAGAATAACCATCATACCAGTTTTTGATCTCATTAATATCCATCTGATACTTCTGGCAAAGTGCTTCTACTTCTTTTTCTGTAAAACCTACATATTCAGCCAAGGGGCCCGGATCAATCATTGAAAATTCATCGAACATATTCAGTGCACTGTGGGTTCCGTATTTCTTTATTGGCAAAATTCCCGTCATATAGGCAAGATAAATGTATTCTTTATCCTTAAGCAGATCACGCAGAAAATCAAGGTAAATCTCCTGCGCAGCCTTATCATGTTTGAACTCCCGGAAAATACAATCCCACTCGTCAATAATAACTATAAAAGGGCACTCACTTTCTGCAAAAATATCCTGCATAGTTTCCGCCAGATCATTTTCGTCATATAATTCCACATCAGGGTACTGTTTCTTCAATTCGCGGATTACTTTGCCTTCTACTCTCTCCAACAATTCCTTCACATTTGAACTTCTGCTCAAAAATTCCTGCATGTTCAGAAAAATGGTATCGTATTTATTCAAATGTTCCTCAAAGCTTTCATCCTTGGCAATTTCCAAACCGGAAAAGAGTTCTCTGGAATCACAGCCCTTACTGTAATAAGCCGTAAGCATATCTGCTGCCATAGACTTTCCAAAACGCCTTGGTCTGCTGACACATACACAGGACTGCAGCGTATTGACAATACTATTTGTATATTTTATTAATCCTGTTTTATCCACGTAAATATCCGAATTCACCGCTCTTTTGAATTTATTATTCCCCGGATTCAGGTAGATTCCCATAAGACAGCCGTCCTTTCTGCGATTTTGCGTTACCAATAAACAATAACAATTTTCTTCTATATTAACACAGCACTGCGATTTATTCCACTGAGGATTTTTGCCAGTCTTTAATACGAAAAAAGGGTGTATGACTAAAAAAGCCAAACACCACATTTCTATAGCCCGAGAATGGTACACAGCCTGACACCTTTTTGAAAAAAGCTTTCAGCCGCATCCCTCCTCTTATTCTGTATAACTATTCCCATTCTCATCCGTCCAGGTTCCGTCGCCGTTGTCAATATAACCAGTACCATTATCATCCATATAGTAATAATCTCCATTAGTTGTTTCTGTAACTGTCACACCGTTTCCATTGGCATCTTGTAATACATGCTGTACTGGCTATGGTATTCCCTGCCGCGCCACCTGTAGTATTACCTGCTGTGCTATTTGCGGTATTACCTGCTGCACCACTTGCAGTATTACCTGCCGTACCAATGGAACTTACAGTATTTGATCTCTTCGTGGATGAAGAAGCCTTTTTATTTGAAGATACTATATTTGCAGCAGAATCAGAGGCAGAATTTCCGGTATTTTCTAAAGTTCCAGCTGAACAACCACTTAATGTCACCGCCGCCATAAGTGCTATCATTTTAACCAGTTTCATTTTCATAGTAAAATCCCCTTTCATTTTCTACTTTTGTAGAAGTTGGTTATATACTACATCTGTAGAAATTAAATGTCAATCACTTTTTCTACAATCGTAGAATTATTTAGGTTTTACTTCTGATATTCTTAATTCCAGATTACGCCCCAAAATCATTCCCACAATTTGCATGCCCCCATTATGAAACCCTCATCCAGGCAAAAACAGGAAGGATGCAACTCGCCAAGAATTGCATCCTTCCTGTTTTAAAACTATTTGTTTTACAACTATTTCTTTTACAACAAGCCTTTTATATTTCATATTCGGCAAAAAATTTTATCACAACCAAGAATATTACTCAAACTCTTCCTCGGATTCCTCACTGCTCTCCCCGCCCATCCGCACACGGATTCCGTTGATCTCTACGTCTTCCATAGGAATCACCAGACACTTGCGGCCGTCAATGATCTTGGTCTCCACCAGTTCCACTTTATCTGGTTCAACATGGATCACTACATCCGGAGTTTTGATCTCGAATTTACGGGTATTGGTAATATTAGAGGCTACCATGGTGGCTTTTTCACCGGCTACAGCCTCATACTGGTTATCAAAAGTTTCCAGTTTCTCGTCTTCTACACCGCAGTCCTCAAAGAGACGTTTCACCTCAGACTGAGTGAGCACAACCGGGTCTGGGGAATCTTTCTGTGCTTCAATGATCTCGTTCAATTTCTCATGGATTCCAATAACGGTGTCATACTGGCAGTCGTCACCAAGGGTTTCCTCCACCAGCATGTTGAAAGAATCACGCTGTCCGCCTGCAGAAAGCGGAGCAGTACAGCCAAACACTTCATCCACAAAAATATCGTGAAGCTGCTCTGCATTCTTAGAATAGTAGAGCATGCCGTGGATGTCTGTGCTTCTGTCATTAAATAACGGGAAAAGGAAGCCCGTTCTCTGGCATTTCCACGATCCAGTCACGGATACGGTCCTGGATCAAATTTGCCTCCGCATTGTAGCAAAGACCTGCCTTAGACAGCTTCACTGGACAGATACTGCAAAGAAGGTGCTCATAAATCTCTTCAGAAGCATCATCCATATCGATTCCATCTGAAGTTCTTCCCGGGATATCGTACACAGCGTGTACCAGGATTATGTAGTAATTTTCCGGATAATCGTAATTTTCAATAATTTTGTCATAAAAGCTCTCGATTAAAGCGTCATCCTTCAGTTTACTGGCGCGGAGCTTCATGAGAAATTCGTGTTTGCCGCCCTCTTTTTCCTCTGCCAGTGGGAATTCCATATTCATCAGGTTCTTTCCAAGAGTACCAGAAAGGGTTTTCTTGAATATTTCAAAATATTTGAACATTTCTTCCTCCGAAAGGGAAAGGAATGCTTCTTTCAGTTCTTGTTTTTTTATTCTTTTCAGCATCCACATAGCATCCACAAATTCTGGTAATGTTGCAGTTGGCTGGTGTCAGCTGTTTCTTGATTTCAGAAATTTCTTTTTTGTTCATTTATATATGTCCTCCAGTATTCCAGAAAATATGTTTTCAAAACCGATATCCCATCTCTGATATGAATTTGAGTCTGTTGCCTTGCTCTCCATTCATAAAGATTCTCTGAAAGTATTATCAGCTCTATGATTTCAGCTTTTTTATTTTAGCTTAACACTCCAGAAAATTTCAAGACTTACTTACAGAAACAATAAATCATGATTAATGGTCGTATAAAATAACTCCTTAAACTTCTCCATATCCCGTGTCTGTCCCAACGCCCACATCATTTTCGTCACAGACGCCTCCAGCGTCATATCATAAGACTCCAGCACCGGGAACCGTTCCTTGATGACTTTTCCAACCTGGTAAACTTCCATGTCACTTCCCTCATGGGTAACCTGGGTCGCCATACACACAGGCTTGCCAGCTTCAATCCAATGCGCGATCGCATCTATAAAATTATCATTTTCGTAATGAGGCAGACCGCCTACACCGAAGGATTCAATGATCAGTCCGGAATAAGATGGAAAAAGAGCATCCAATACTTTCCCGTCAATCCCCGGAATCCAGTTTGAGCAGAAAAATTTTCTGATTCATCTCATGATAAAACACCAGTGGCTTGGTGGACTGGTCTTTGTCATCAATATAAAAAATGATCTTCTGATCGTGAATGGATGCAATATCCGGATAATTAATGCTGGAAAAGGCATTGTAGCTTTTGGAAAATTCCTTCTTTGCTCTGGTTCCTGCGATCACTTTTCCCCCAAACACAATGGAAATTCCATGAGCGCGGTCGTGAGAGGCAAAGCGGAGACTGTCCAGAAGATTGGAACGTGCATCTGTAATTGCCAGGTCAATAGGTTTCTGTGCACCGGTAATCACGATAGGTCTGCGGTTATTCTGGATCAGATAAGACAAAGCAGCAGCCGTATATGCCATAGTGTCCGTTCCATGGCAAAGCACAAAGCCATCATAAAATTCATATTTGGATTCGATCAGTCTGGCCAGCTTCAGCCAATGGTCTGCGCACACATTGGTACTGTCCAGGGCAAAAGGCTGAACGGTATCAATGGTGCAGAATTCCCGGGCTTCAGGAATATATTCCAACAGCTCATCTGCAGAAATCTGCGGTGCCAGCCCCTCTGCTGTATATTTGGAAGCAATGGTCCCCCCGGTTGCAATAAGAAGTATCTTTTTCATGTTGTCCCCCTGTGTAATTGTTATCCACATGTTCAATCTGCTGTACCTGCATTTTCTCAAACCTTACTTTGTAGCGAAAAGCTTTTTTTCATAAGTATTTTACTTTGTATAGACAAAGGGCCCGCCCGAATCACCCCAGGCAGGCTCTTTTATCATTTTCTCCACTTTATATAATCTCAATTCTTTCAGAAAACATTTTGCAATACATACGATATAACAAGTTTCGGTCTTTATCTCACTTTTAGTTCTCCTCAGTTGTCTCTTCTGCAGTATCCTCTGCGTTCTCCTCAGAATCAGCGCTCTCGCTGCTGTCCTCGGCCTTGCTGTCTGCACTGTTCGCTTCTGCAGTCTCGTCTGTACTGTCAGCGCTGTCTGTAGTATCAGCTTCCTCTGCGCTGTCGCTCTTTGCAGCATCTGTCTCAGCAGTATCAGCATCATCGCTCTCATCTGCTGCCTCGACATCCTCAGAAGCAGTATCCTCAGTAGCATCTGTTGTATCTGCTGCATCTTCACTTGTATCCGCTGTAGTCTCTTTAATTGTGAAACTGTGCTCATCTGTAATTGTCAAAGTAGAAAGCACCTTATCATTTACAGTAATATCAGCATCATCCAGCCATTTCTGAGTTGTCTCGGAATAGTATTCGCTGCGCTTGGTGTTCTCAAGGGACTCTTTCTTGGAAGCGGTTGCATCCTCGTCATTTACTTTGTCCATCCGAAGCACGTATACGCTGCTATCAGTCTCAACCAGCTCGCCGTAAACTTCGCCGTCCTTCAGAGTTCTCAGAGCTTCTACAACAGCGTCATCATAAGAATTGGAAATATCCTCATCATCACTGTCATTTGTGAAAATAGTTCCGGTCAGTCCGCTGTAAGTATCATCAACAGCCTTGGCTGTCTCGCCCATGTCTGCTGTCGGATCCTCTTTCATCTTATCCAGGATCTCCTGTGCCTGCTCCTTGCGGGTAGCAATATCATCATCGGTAAGGTCATCTCCACTGATGGAAATACTTACATAGCTGAAAGAAGACTGCTGTGCCTCCTCATCCGTTATGTTAACCTCAGCCTCATTGCGGATCGGATCGTAAATTCTCTGACGATAAGTCTCAAGCTCCAGAAGAGTCTTAACCTGGTCTTCGGAAACAGCAAGCTCCTTCAGAGTGTCCTCGTCATTGTCCTGCATAAACTGTGCTGCTGCATCTGCAATAGCAGTCTCATCATCAGAAGTAACCTCAACACCGTAATCAGCTGCCTTCTCCTTCATGATGTACATCAGCTCAACCTGCTCCAGGAACTGTCCTACAGCCTGCTCACCGTATGTAGTACCAGCATTCTCATCTACTACCTGGCTCCAGATATTTCCTGCACTTCCCATAAAGCTCTTATACATAGCAACCGTCTGTGCCTGTGACTCACGTGCATACAGACTTACAACACCCATAGGAATGTCTGTGCCATCTACAGTTGCAACAGTCTTCTCTCCATCTATAGACTTACTTCCACATCCGGAAAGCATTCCAATTGCCATTACGCCACTTAATGCCACTACGGTTGTGTTCTTCACGATTTTCTTCATATTGATCACCAATTACCCTTTCACTGATGTGCCGCTTAGTCACCACGCACAGCCAGCATGATTTCCCAATGCGGACACGCTAATAAGAGTATAAAACTTTTTTCCCATGAGGGCAAGTAGAAAGGGGAAAATCTGATAGAATTCACACAATTTTCGCGAATTTCCATCGGATCTTCTCCACCCAAAACCTACTTTAAATCAAAATATCCGAAAGCATTCAACAGCCCAGCCGCCTACTACTTTTCGCTCTTTCCTTCCTCTTCCACCAATTCCATCAGTTCCTTTGCAAACACCGTCAGCGCCTGCACAATATCCCCCACTGGTGCAAACAGGAACTTCGGCTCTTTATCCGGTTTAAACTGCAGCTGTCTGCGGTACTTGGCAACCAGCGGCGGAATTCCTTCCGGGTTCAGATGTGCATTTTCGTAAAGGGTGATCCTGATCTCACGCTGCATCTGCTTGATTTCCGTAATGGTAGCCCTGATGTGCCAGTGCTTTCAGTCTTGCAATAGCCAGCAGATTCAGCACTGCTTTCGGCGGCTCCCCAAACCGGTCGATCAGTTCTTCCAGCATATCATCATACTCCTGCTGGGACTCAATCCCTGCAATGCGCTTATAAATATCCAGCTTCTGGAATTCATTGCTGATGTAGGTATCCGGAATAAAAGCATCCATATTCAGATCAATGGTAGTCTCGAAGTCTTCCATAGTATGAATACCCTTTGCCTCTTTGACCGCCTCGCTAAGCATTTTACAGTAAAGATACATAGCCCACTGCGTTCCATATGGCCATGCTGCCTGTGCTCCCAGCAG
>ENA-OQED01000354-OQED01000354.1-human-gut-metagenome-genome-assembly--contig:-NODE-354-length-18428-cov-1.110376_pt1 | contig 18428 bp, 22 predicted proteins | sample MGYA00242790_ERZ504625 | MGnify/ENA primary metagenome ERZ504625 (study PRJEB26092, sample SAMD00036345) | human gut metagenome | host: Homo sapiens | study: EMG produced TPA metagenomics assembly of...
CCCGCCTCTCGCCCGGCCGCCAGATATAATAATCCCGGTAGATTATCCCTCGACGCGCGGCTCTCAATAAACCAACGGTGCTCATCGGAGGTGTGGTTGACCACCAGATCCATCACGATTTTAAGCCCCCGCCGGTGCGCTTCTGCCAAAAGGCGGTCAAAATCCTCCATCGTTCCAAATTTTTTCATAATCGCCCGGTAATCCGAGATATCATAGCCGTTGTCACAATCCGGCGATTCGTAGACGGGCGACAGCCAGATCACATCCACTCCAAGCGCTTTTAAATAATCGAGCCGCATGGTAATCCCATTGATATCCCCAATGCCGTCGCCGTTTGAATCCAGAAAGCTGCGAGGATAAATTTGATAGACCGCCGCTTCCTTCCACCATGCCCGTTCCATATTAATCGCTCCAATCTTAATCAGCCTCTCCTCATTATTCTTTCATGCCCGCGTCGTTTTATGAAGCGCCTGCATTGAAAAAAGCTGCCGCAGCCTGCTCATGCAGCCACAGCAGCTTTTGTGAATATTCTCCCATTATGAAAACAGAACGGCAAAGCGATGCGGCTTTTTGTTGGCTTGCTCTTTCATATAGGGCAGCGTGGTATCGTCCGAAATGGCCGCCGCATATTTTTGCAGCAAATCCCGCACAACAGCCACTGTCTCCCCCGCCTGTTCCGGCGCGGGCCTGTATTCCCGGATAAACGCCCGCTCGCGCTGGCCTATCTCATGCAGGAAGGGCGTCGCGTCAAATGGATCTCGCCCGTAGATCTGCCGGATTCCGCGATCCTTTTTTCGCGGCAGCGTATCGAAATGCTCCAGCGTAAAAGCAAAAAACATCCGCCAGCGCATGCCGTAAAACTGCTGCATCAGGCCGCTCCATTCGCGCCACGCATAGTCAAATATAATCGGTTCCTCCGCAGGCCCCCAAAGCGTGATAAGCGCCAGCGCATTTTCGCGGTAATAAGAGGCCATTGTTTCATCTTCCCCCAGCTTCTGCGCGCGCTCTGCCCAACGGGAGAGCCGCAGCTCCGGCCGCGTTGCCAGGAGGCGATCCATATCCTGTAACAGCTCCAAAAAGGAGGCTGACGCGTGCTCAAACATCGCCCGATTATGCTGAAAAAAGCCATCCATCGCCTGATTGTAAAGCGAAAGCGCATGATTGCTAAGCGCCTGACGGGCAATATCGCAAAGATCGAAGGCATAGCCATCCTTCCCCGCCCGCTTTGCCTCCAGCAGCTTTTCCAACGCGCGTAGGAGCATCCGATTGGAGTATCGAATTTCGATCATATCATTCGGCGCCGCGCGGTCAATCCACCAGTGCGGCCGCGCGCAGAGATGGAGCCACGCTCGCTGTCGCTGGTTTTCGCCGCATAGCAGCTCATGCGCAGAAGCCTAAGCGCCTCCCGCAGGCAAGCCTCATCGCTCCCGTAGCGGCGCACCGCATAGTCCGCCAGCCATTGCTGAAGGTTCACCCCTTCCGCCTGCGTCAGCATCGTAAACTGCAAATCGTAAAACAGAGGGTTTTGATTAATGCCTTCCATAAACAAGCCGGCGCCCGTAAGGTTCGGGTGCTTTTTCTGTTGCTTGCGATAGGAGAAGGAGGCGGCGGCTTCCAGATCGCCATGCAGGCTGTTTTTGCCACCGAAATTGTGCAGCTCGCCTGCAACATAAGGGTAGCCCCAGAACCCTTTCGTCCCCTTGGCGCGTGCACTGTTGAGATCGAGGATCAGCAGCCTCTCCTTCGGCACGGCCTTCACAATCGCTTTGCGCAGCGACCAGGACTGCATCACCCAGATGGAATCCGGCCGGAAGCTGCGGTACAGCTCGTCAATCGCCCGGCCGACTTTGGAGAGATACGCTTTCCCCTTCACACTCGGGCTGTTTTCATGGAATGGGTCGCAGGCGAGATACCGCTCACAACCGAATAACTCCTCCTGCTTTTTCAAAAGCGAAAGGCCGAACCGCGCAAACAGCGGATCGAGCGGGTCTAGCTGCGCCGTCGGTGGGAATCCGCACCAGCCTCCTGTTTCCCGAATCCGGGCCTGCGGGAATTTCTGGCGGAAGAGCCTCGGCACATGCCCGGAATAACCCTGTTGGATAGGCGTCATGCCGAGCGAGCGCTCCCGCTCCAAAATTTTTCGGCCAAGACTGATGCTCTGCTCCACATAGCGGCGGTCCGGCGGGGGCATGGCGCCTTCGAGATTGGTCATCAGCTGCCAGGCCAATAGGCCGGGCCGGAGAGGTAGGCGAGCGCCTCCCGCTCGGTAAAACCGTATTCCAGCAGTGTTTCAAACCACACGCCCTGCGTGCCGATGATGGAGAGCGGCATGTTGACGCCGTTCATCGCCATAAAATCGATTTCCTGCTCCCAACGCGCCCAATCCCACACAAGGGCCGAATAGCCGAACGTGCAGTAATTCATATAGACGCGGTGCTGCTGCGGCACCGCATAACGCCGCTCCACCGCGGGAACGGGCAGCTCCTCCGGCACAGCAATTTCACGATTACCGCACCAGGATAGATTGACGCCGCACTCCTCCCGCAGATAGGCGTAAAATGCCATACAAAGGCTGATGACACAGTCGCCGGAGAGAATAATCTTCTCCCCCTCGCTACTGACGCAGTAACAATTTTGCCCTGTTGCTGCTTCTTCTACTTTCATCTCCCGGAGCAAAAAACAGCTTTCCTTCCCCGGCAATGCCCGCCGGATCAAATCATATACACTTTGATATTGCATAGATCAACCATCCTCTTTTGCACCAAACGGCAAAATCGCCAGCTTAGTGCATGCAAAATTTTGAGCAGCCTTTCTGCTTGATAAAATGTGGCTTTTAAACGGGCAGCGAAAATTCACGGGCCAACTCCTCATTTTTTTTGCGCCAGTAGCGGCAGAAATATGTTTGGCCCGGAATGCTTAATTTTTTACCGTTCACTTGTTTCAAAAAGGCGGCCACAAAGGCGGCCTCCTCGGCAAAGCACGCTGCGGATACTTCCTCAAGCTCGTCTATATCTCGCGCATCCAGCGCTGCGGCGAGAAATTTACGCTGCATCTCGGCAGCGTGCTTTACATAATCCGCCTCGTCGATATTGCCGCTCATCAGATGCCTGTGCAGCATTTCGCGCTTGAGCCAATACCGGAGCGCCTCCTTTTCATCAGAAGGCAGCACTTTTGCGGCCGGGGACAGCGGCTTATAGATCGACAGGCAGGGAAAAGAGCTGCCCGTCACAAAATAGAGCCGGTTGATTTCACAGCAATAGCTCCCGGTCGTTTGATCGCCAAACAGATTCCCCGCATGCATGCACACGCTCGCGGTAGAACTCGTGTGGATATTGACCGCTTGCGTTTCATGGCTCTTCAGGGCTTTCATCATCAATTCAAACGGCTCGCCCTCACCGCTGAGCACGGCGCGCGAAGCCGCGCGGCGTTTCTCCGCGCCGGCAACCGCCGTCACGAGATGGTTTTGATGCGCCCTTCTGAAATCGCCGCTTACGCCGGCTGAGGCGGCCTCATAATCCGCACGCAGCCCAAGGCAGTTCGAAATCGTCTCTACTTCACCGGCTTTTTTAACGGCCCAGCTTCTCCCCGCTGTTTCCAACACATAGGCCTCGTTTTCATCCGCAATTAAAAAGGCATTATCATAATAAAAAGCTTTGTGAAAACCGCAGTTGCCACCCTGCCCATATTCCCCGATCATGGTTGTAATCAGCTTCAGCGCCTCTTTTGCGCTGCGGCATCTTTCCAGCGCCAGCCGCAACAGATCCATGCCGATCAATCCATCCTGCTTCTCCCGCTTTTCTCTCGTAAAAACGGCCTCGTTGCCAATATTCAGGCCAAACTCATTCCAGCCCATCTCTGCGCCCCAAATCCAATGCGGCTTGAGCAGCACACAGGCATATGTATGCCTCACTTGAGGCACACTGATATAGGTTGCACGCAGCATCTCCCCCTCTGCATATTCCCTTGCGGGAACCCGAAGCATTAGATGCGCTTCGTTTGGCGACCGGTCGCTATTTTTACCAAAAAACGCTCTCCGCTCACGTTTCAAATACACAGTATCGCACATAAAAACACCCCTTTTTTTCATTATCGCACACCGCCAACAAAAAGTAAATAATCAGCCGCCAGTAATTGATGGGTTGGATATGATATTTGAGCCCAGGCGCGCATTTCGCCCGGGCTCAGGTTCCTGTGAGGTTTTTATTATAAATTCTTGATAATATCCGATTGGATTGAATTTTATATTCGTCGTTGGAAACTTGTTCATCGTTTTCTTTCAGTATATGTATGGATGGTAAGAGAAACAAATAAAATTCTTCTTCTGAATATTCAATTGAAGTTTCGATGGCGTCAAAAACTACATAACCGCTATCGACATTTCTTATTTTCGCATCATAGTATTTATTGCGCTTACAACATTGGAAGCCTCGATTAAGCATATTGTTTTTTATTAGATCGTATAGCATACCCGTGTAAACAGAATCCGATTTTTTCAACAATCTATCTTCTGGAAAAGTTGATATGATATCTGACTTAATGTGGTTACCAAAAGTTGAAATTAGTTTCTCAGAAGACTCAAAAGAGTATATTTGGCCATTATACAATGACGCAATAAATTTATGCGGATCGATAATTGCTTTCAGTTCTGACCAACTGACAATATCTGTTTTGAAACAGTTGCACTGGGGAATTGAATCGGCTTTAAATACATTTAGCTTGATGAATTTTTTTATGTGATTACCAGAAAAGAAAAGCTCAGAACTTGCTTTTATGTCGGTACTTTTTTCTTCAATAAACTGATTTGAAAATTTCAACGATTTATAAATTGCATATAAAAGACTATCAAATGTACTAATTTCAACAATATCAGCATTTCTACCACTTGATTTGGCGTTTTCAATAAGCGCAGAAACTCGGTTAGATACTGGAACGCCTTTTAAGGTCGTCCAATATAATCCCTTAGAAATAAAAATTAGGATCGGTTATATGTTTTTCAAAAAATGACATAATAGATTCATCGTTGCCGGAGTAACCTATTACAATTAGTCCTCTATTCGTCAGGCAATGAAACCAATGCTCTTGCAGGGTGATTTCTAATGCCTTTAATTCATCATCTGTATTTTGTAAATTATCATAACGGAAATCGCCGTGTAATTTGCATACGCTAGGATATGTTGGGTTGAAATTTTTAATGCTACCTGAATTAGTTGAACTACATACCAAAAGTTCTTGCTGCGGATTTATGATATTAATGGCTGTCTCTGTCAATGCATCAAAATTGGTTGTCCAAACTCTTGTAATTTTATTTTTAATCATCATATCTGCCAAGCATAAATATCCTAAGGATGGATTATGTCTGGCAACTTTTGATTCTATAAAACGCTTTCGTGCAATATAAGAGTTATAGCATTCTTGAAAATAAAAAGAGTATTCATTTGATGCGTATTTTGAAGGATAACCGCCTGTTTTATCAAAATAATCTTGCAGCAATTTTTGTGTAGACGGTAGTTTTAAATCTTTGAATTTTTCGGTTGAAATGTGATTCTCAATGCAGTAAATTTCTCTTTTAAAAAACCATACTAAATCTCCTCCAGTTGGTATGCCGGAGTTAACGGATGCGCCTGCCCCGAGAAAAAAGTCAAACTCTCCATTTTCCATAATAGAGAAAATTCTAATTAACTGTTCTTGAGAAATCACACGTTTCCCTCCTTGATAAGTAAAAAATATTTATTCTATATTATGAAATTATGTCTTTCACCAACTCCACTGCGCTTTCCTCGGCAGGATCATTGGTGCCGAGCTCACCACGAAAAGCACGGGCGAGGATGGATTTTTTCATCAGATCGATTTGCTCCAGCACTGCTTCGGCGGCTTCTTTGGCCTGCTGTTCTTTGGCGAGGAGGTCGTCAAGGATACGGACAATTTCGGTTTGTTCGTCACTTAGTGTAGGAAGAACAACCGTTAATGCGGACAATTCCTTCTGATTGATCTTTGGTAATACTGAGCGGGAGCCTGCCGTTGATGCCTGCTCTAAAAACTCTTCTGACAACATATAGTACCATAAGCACTTTGTGTTTCCTTTTGCTTCAATAGGATACATATCTGCACTACATAAGCCATCAAAATCTACTACTACTACTTTAGAGAGATAAGGTCGAATCTTCGAATAGAGAATCTGTCCCGGGTAAAAACGATGTTTACCACTTGTTACACCATCTTCAGAAACAGTGTGATATTCCAACAAAACACCTGTTTTTTTCTCAATATTATCAGGCGCTATATGTGGAAAGTCAGGAAAGGTTGCCGGATCAACTAAATTGCTCTTAATTGTCGCTACTTCATCAAAACGTTTTTTTGCCCAACTCTCCATTCCGACATCGTGTTCTTTTCTCCACTGGGCGGTGAGTTCGCCGGTAAAGGCTTTGTGGAGGATGGCGGCTTTGCGGGTTTCAAAGCTATCCAGCGCATCCTGCGCCTTTTGCTTTGCCTCGTCCAGCTTGGAAAACAGGCTTTCAATGCGGTCCACAATGCGCTGCTGTTCGGGGAGTGGGGGAACTGGAATTGCGTATTTTTCAAATAGGGGGAAATGCCTACGATAGCCCATATTAGGGATGTCAACAGTTTGAAATGCATAATAAAACGCTTTTATAATAAAAAATTGCTTTGGTTTTAACACTTTAACACCATCAGCACCTTGGGCAAAGGGGAAATCAATATATTTGATACATCTTGTATGATCACCAAAAATGATGACAGGCACATTTCCAGCGAAAGTCATTGCCCTATCATTTGTATAACCACCTATCAAATTTTGCCCTTGGTCAACAACAGCAATTTTTCCGTCTTGTAAATACTCTTTTTGTGGGATTTTCTTTTTACTATCAGTGCGGTTTTCAAAAGAATCAAGCAAATGAATCCAACACCAATTCTGAGGCACCTTGTAGGGCTGTTCCCAGTCCGGTACCAATGCCGCCTGCAAGCGTTCTTCGGGTGTCAAGGCTTCTTTTTTCTTTGCCTTTGCCATCAGTCTTGCACCTCCAGCGCCCGCAGTTCTTTCACCACGCTCATCAACAGGTCAACCGCTTCTTCCAGATTGGCGGCGGCCTCCTGGGCGCTCTCCGCCGGGTCGGGCAGATCGTTATAATCCAAAACGGAATCATCACGAATCAGCCCAAGGTCAAGGGTGTCGCCCTTTTCGGCGATTTGTTCCCTTGTAAATACACTCCAGCGCTCGTCGTCCACAGCGTGGCGGTCTTCGGCGGTATAGGCTTTTACGAAACCTTCAAAATGCTCTTTTTTCAGCGGCGTTGTCTTGCCGAAAGAGGGCATATTGGTGCGCAGGTCATAGAACCAAACCTCTTTGGTGTTGTCCTTTTCAGTTTTGCCACGGGTAAAGAAAATCACATTAGTTTTAACCCCCTGCGCATAGAAAATGCCAGTGGGCAGGCGCAGAATGGTATGGAGATTGCAAAAGTCCATAAGCTCTCGGCGGACGCTTACACCATCGCCGTCGGCAAACAGCACATTATCCGGCAAAACAACGGCACAGCGGGCGTTTCCGTCTGCTTTCAGACTGCGGTAGATCACCTGCAAGAAGTTTAGTTGTTTGTTGGAGGTCTGGAATGAGATATCGTCACGGGAGGTGCGCTCGCCGCCTTTTTTAGTTCCGAGGGCGGGTTGGTCAAGATCACGTCAAAGCCTTTTAGCCTTTTTGCGCTCGGAGACAGGGAGTCTTCACAGAAAATGTGCGCAGGAACATTATGCAGATAGGCGTTCATCAGAGCCAAACGGTGTGCGTCATGCACCAGTTCAACCCCATGGAAAGAGTCCTGAAAAACTGCCATTTTCTGATCGGAAAGAGAATAGAGATCCACGCCGTCAACAGCGTGCTGATAGGCGGAAATCATAAAACCAAACGTACCGCAGGCGGGGTCAAAGCATTTTTCACCGAGTTTCGGGGAAATCAAATCGGTCATCACATCAATGAGCACACGGGGTGTAAAATACTGCCCTGCACCGGACTTCTTCTCGTCGGCGTTCTTTTGCAGCAAGCCTTCGTAAAGGTCGCCGAGTCCCTCTTGCTTTGCTTCAAACCAATCCAGTTTGTTGATTTCTGAAATGATTTTCTGTAGGTTTTTCGGTTCTTCAATACTGGAAACCGCTTTTGCATAGATATCGCTGATTTGGGGAATACCGGTGCTGCCCAGTTCGGAAAGCAACTTTGTATAGTAGTTTTTCAGTTCAATGCCTTCCAAGGTGGTAAGATGTTCCCAAGAGTAGTTGTAAAGCAGAGGCTTTCTGGATTCTTTTTCTTCTTCGGTGAGTTGTTCAACTGCTTTGCCTTTTTTGTGGGCATACTGTTCCAAAGATTTTTGGTATGCTTTCAGCACATCGGCTTTCAGGGTGTTTTCTTCACCGGTTTCATCCAGCATTTTCAGAAAAAGAATATAGGTGAGCTCCGTAACATATTGGTGATAGGTAATACCGTCATCACGCAGAACATTACAGAGATTCCATAGTTTTTGAACAATATCAACTGTGCTCATTATGCGGCTCCTTCATAAATATAAGTGTTGATTTCCCGGATAATGTCGGCGAGCGTTCCGCCAAACTTCTTGTTAAACCGGGCAAAACCACCATCCATTTTAAATGCCGGGGCTTCAAAAGTTTCGGTGTTCAGGATACTTTCGTGCAGCATATAGGTTTTGATTTTTTCCAAAAGATCAAGCTGCATTTTGTTAAAACGATGTGCGGCAGTAAGTTTGGCAAAAGCAGCCACAACACGCTCATCGTGGTTAAACAGTGGTGTTTTCAGCACAGCCTTGCGAACGTGAGCAATAATATCCGCCACAATATGTGCATTGGTAACGGCACTGGAGGCTTCGTTCAGGCTGGTTTCCGTGAAATTCTCTTTATCCAAAGCGAGTTTCAGCTCTTTTAGCTGTGCTCTGGTCATATCACTGGGTTTGGTGCAGGCTATTCGGATTGCTTCAATCTCGTCCTTGTTCTCGTTGACGAATTTCGTAAAGGCTTCCAGATAATCTTCCGGTTTCTCCGTATTGCCGTATCCACGGGTGGTTTCTTTCAAGGTGTCTTCTTTTTCAGAGTAGAAATAACCTTTTTTTCTTGCCTTTGAGCGAATCCACCCACAGTAAAAAGTCTTTATCTTTTTTGCAAACTTCAATGAACGCATCTTCTGTGCAGGATTTCAGCTTGTGGACATATGCTCTTAAATCAATATCACCCAAGCGTTCCGTGACCTCATATTTTGCTCCGGCGTCAGATTGTTGTTTTTTCGCTGAAGTCTTGCGAGAATACGGTCTTTGATCTGCTGTTTGTTTTCTTCGCTGTTGCGGAATAGATCTTCCAGCAGTTCCGACATCGTTTTGCTTACGGAAACGGATTTCATCCCGGAAGTGGAGTCCAAATCCTCATACACCCGCACCGCATCAAAAATGTTAAAATGCGTTTTGCCGATCTCAGGGCAAAGGCGGGTGGCACGACCGAGCATCTGTTCAAACAGGATGCGGCTGTTAATCTTCCGCATAAACACAAGGTTGCAGATAGGCGGAACATCGATGCCGGTTGTCAGCAAATCAACCGTTACCGCAATGTTAGGATATTGGTTGTTTTTAAACTGTTTGATTACCTGCAAAATTTTCTTTTTGTTTCCGCCGGCGGTTTTGCCGGTAATTTTCATAATCGCATCATTGGAGATACCGTAGGGCTTATAAATATTACGAAGAGTATCGACAATGCAATCGGCGTGGTTATCATTGACAGCAAAAATCAATGTCTTTTCGCCGCTTTCAGGATTCAAGTGATTGGATATTTCCTCTAAAACCTTGCGGGTGTGGTCGGGAAGGACGATTTTTTTATTGAACTCCGAAACATCAAAATCCAGCTCGTCTTGCAATTCAGAGCCGTTAATCAGCTCGTTTGTGTTGGGGTCATACTGCGCAAGCGTTTCACCCTTTTTGAATTTCGCTTTGTTTTCAATGAAATCTGTATTGATGATATAAGGCGGGTCGTGATCGACCAGCCAGCCGTCAATCACGGCTTCCCGATAGCTGTATGTAAAAATCGGCTCACCGAAAATTTCAGTGGTGTGCAGGGCAGGAGTAGCTGTAAGGGCAATTTTAACTGCGTCAAAATATTCGATGACCTGTTTATATTTACTCATATAGTCATCTTGATTATCGTAGAGAATTTCTTCTTCTGTCATTTCCCTGTCGAGAATATATCCTCTGTGTGCCTCATCTACGATAATCAAATCAAAAGCACCAGGCATTAAATCAGGTGTATCAGAAAGAATGGTACGTTTTAATAATCCCTGCACAGTAGAAACGCTGACTTTTGGTTTCTAGATTAATTTCGTTATCATCAATGGCTTTCAGCTCATAGATTTCATCTAGAGTCATTAAGTCTTTCAGCTTGACATCCTTAAAGGTATCCATTGCCTGCTCTCCGAGGGATACACGGTCAACAAGGAACAGAATTCTCTTGAAGCGTTTGGATTCAAGCATTTTGTAAATAAGGCCAAGAACGGTTCGTGTTTTACCGGTGCCGGTCGCCATTGCAAGCAATGCCGTGCGGCTACCATTCATGATTGCTTCGGTAGCCTTGTTGACCGCCTTAATCTGGTAGTCACGGAGATTAAGACCGGTAGGGTCTTCCATAAACGAATCGTTATAGTTAGCTAAGTTTTCATTGGCTTTGTCAATATCCTGACTTAATTTTTCTTCCAGATCACTGGGACTGAACCAATTTCGGATTGGATATGACTGGTTGGATGTTTTTCTTGCGTCTAAAAACCATATACCGGATTTCGTTCTGAGCTGTTCCAAAAAAGCTCTGCCGTTTGAAGCAAACAGGAAAGGCACCTGATAATTATTCCAAGAATTTATAACATATTTTGAATGTTCTTTTTTGATATGTTTTGCATAGTCTTTTACCTGCACATCAATGGTAGAAGCAACATCTTCCGAAGCCTTTTTCGCATCCATTAAAGCGACGAGTTTTTCCCCAATGAAGAAGGCATAGTCTGCATATCCATTTTATAAAAAGCAGAATTGGTAGGCCATTCGCTGATAGCAATATTTCTGCCTTTCACTGGGCGAGTGCCTTTGCTGTAACGCAAATTGATGGTATCTGCTTCCCATCCTGCTTTGCTAAGCTGCTCGTCTATCAGACAGCGTGTTTGTGCTTCGTTCCACTGCATCATAGAAGAAACCGTCTCAGCTCGTTTCGCACGTTCTTTCTGCGTTGTACCCGAAACAGCTGTTGTTACCTGTGCGAGCTTTTTTGACAGTTCGGCAATCTTTTTTTCCTGATCTTCTATTACTGATTTTAGGTCTACCTGATGCACTTCTTCAGGCATAACAAAATCTTCGGCGAGATATCCCCAGTCGCCGTATGTCTCCATAAACCACACTGCTAAGTTGTATGTCATGGAAAGAAGCGTTTTAGCTTCGTCTACAGAATCTGTTCCCGCATGTACTGCGGAATTGCGGGTTTTACGGAGAACATATAGTGTATTATCAATCTCGTGAGGAAGAAGGCCGGCACGCTTCAACAAACGAATACGATTGGCGTGGGTATTATCTGTCTTGGGTTCATCCATATGTTCAAATACCAAAATTTCCAGAACAAGGCGCTCTGCAAACATTCCAAGCTTATAGATACACGCATTGGGATCAGAATACAGATAGTTTTCTGCATTAGCGCCTAATTGTGCCAGCACAGGCCAATACCTATTTAGAAATTCAAAGTTTGATTTCATTGCTATCGCCCTCACTCTTAATTTTGAATTTTACCATTAACGGAGTTAATAGCTATACGTTCGTTTACTCCTCTGAATAATAAAATTCATCTAACACATAAGTTTTAACGGGTGTAATATACAGCTCATACTTTATGACCAATTTAACCAAATCATTGCCGTCGATTAACGTAATTGGTGAACCTTCTCTCGCAGCGACTCTGGCTGAATTTGTAAATCTACCGTTGGTAATGAACACACCATAATCCGCTTGATATTTATTCATAGCGCCTAAGAACTGATTGATTTCAGGTTCTGTAACAGGTGCAACATTATATCGTTTGCATTGTATAACTACTCTTGTCGTTCTGAAATCATTTGCATCTATGTGATAACCATATCCGTCAATTCCACCGTCGTTGCTAATCTGAACACCTTTTTCGGTAAATTCAACACCCATACGGTTTAGCAATGCTCTTGAAAAGGCTTCAAATTTTTTCGGACTCATTCTAGCTATTGACGCAAGCAGTGTTTCTTTGAAATCATCTTTGATTTTTTCTTCTGCCTGTGTTTCTTCTTCGTTATCGCTAACATCAGCAATTTTATTTTTCTTATTGTTATTGCTCAGTTCATCCCAATGTTTTTTTGAGGTTTCAATTATATCCTTTTGAACATCAAGGGTATCTAACTCAAGATATAATCCTTTTTCCGTTAGAGTGATTGGAGAAGAGTTAGTATCTGTCAATAAATTGTTAAACAGCAAATCTTTAATGGCAAAGTTAAACTTGAAATTAAACTCCTTATATGTATTACCCGTTTTCTTTGACTTTTTAACGATTTCGGAAAATTCTGCTATTTGATCATCTAAATCTGCAATCCGCTCTTTGATTTCGGAACGTTCTAACTGTCCTCCCGCTTCTTGCAATACTTTTAGTATCGGTTTAATCAAATATGCCACTTTACCGTCTGATGATAATTCCATTAAATTCATGATAGTTCCTCCGCCTTAAAGGTAGTATAACCCTCGTAATAGTAGCTATGGTCGATGCCTTCCATGTAGACTTCACAGCTATTTATGTAATCGGTCAAAGCATTGTTAAACAGATGTTTGTCTTCCATATCCTTAATTGGGTTGCGTTTCATCGTCATTTGTTATCCATCATTCTCCAAAAGTCCGTAAGTCCGATAATAGGACAACATCGCCTGAAGTTGCAGCTTATTGGCAAAAAGCTGGCGATAGGTAACAGTTTTTTCTTTGCCCTCCGCTTTGAGCTTTGCCATCTTTTCTACAGTCGAATCATACTGTGAAAGGATGGCTTTTAGCATGTTTTCAAATGATTCCAATCTCTTTTCGTCCATTCAAATCACCGATTATTTCTCAGCCGCAACGCCGGATTTCATCCATGCGTCCACTTCACTGATCTTAAATTTCCACAGCCTGCCGATTTTCGTGGCGGGCATTTCTCTTTTTTCAATCCATGCTAAAACGGTGTCCCGGCTGACGCCGAGGTATTCGCATATCTCTTTCATAGAGCACCAGCGTTCTACATTCAAATCCATTTTTCGCCCTCACTTTCGGGTAGATATAAAAACACAGCATAATTATACAACAAACCGGTAAGAAAATCAATGTTTTTTGCCGATTTATAAGGAATAGAACAGTTTATTTGGATGACTACCCGAAAAAAAAGCTGCTCCAATCGGAACAGCTTCTTTGCTTTGCCGGCATATTTTTCTGATTTAGACTTGCCACTTGCTGCTTCTCAGTGGGAATAAGTGAAGGGCTCTTTCACAGCAGTTGAAAATTGAATGACCGTCCGAAGGATACAAACCGCCATGACTTTGCCGAAAGGCAAACGAGCGCCTGAGTTGATAAAAACAACAGCTTGGGACTGCACAGCGCCCGCCGACAAGCGGGAGTACATGTAGGAATCTTAGGATGCAACGGCAGCAGATATCGGAAGGCGCTACGACCCTCACGCCGATATCTGCCTTACATAGCCATAAAAAAGGAGGATGGAAGCTATGAAGAAATCGGAGCTCAAAGAGCTTTACCAGATGATGTTCCCGGATTACCCGGATATTGTAACCGTCAAACAACTGCGGGAGATGCTCGGCGTCAGCCGTGCGCTTGCGTACAAGCTGATCAGCGACGGCGAGATACAGGCGGTAAAAATTGGGACGTCATTAAAAAATCCCCAAGGTCAGCGTCATCAACTACGTGACCGAGGAGCAAAAGGAGGTGAAATCCAGTGCCTGAACGAATCGAACTTACTCCGTCCCAACGCACACGGTGCAACCGCCTGATCAAAAGGCTGTGCGCCAATTACGATGATGGCAACTGCCTATTGCTGGACGACGGCGAAGCTTGCGTCTGCCCGCAGACCATTTCCTATTCGCTGCTGTGCAGGTATTTCCGGAATGCGGTTTTACCTGCCGAAAAGGAACTGTATGCTGACATTTTCAAACAGCGTACTTATCACTACGCCGAGTGCGGGGCGGCTTTTGTGCCAAACTCCAACCGGCAGAAATACTGCTCGGATTGCAGCAAAAAGGTGCACCGCAGGCAGAAAAACGAGAGCGCAAAGCGGACAGTTAGAGGCGCAGAAACTCCCTATTTACAAAGGCTTTTTCAGGTCGAAACAAGGTGAAGAAGGATAAAATACCAAACCCCTCGATTTCGGCGTTCTAATTGTCCGCCCCCCCAAAAAAAGAAAGGATGTACTTATGAAAAGAAAATTAGTAACCGTGGACGCAGAAACCCTGCTGTCCACACCGATGAGTAAGACCATGTTCATTGTTGATGGGCTGATTCCGCAAGAAGTGAATGCCCTGAGCATAGTCTCCAAAATCGGCAAAAACTAGCTGATGTTGTGGTTGGGATTGCAAGTCTCCCAAGGCTTCTCTGTTTGGGAAATCCCGACCATGCGCTGCGACGTGCTGTATCTCTGTTTGGAGGATACGCTCAAACGAATCAAAGACCGGCTTTTCGATTTGACGGACGATTCCACCCGTAGCTTCCACTTAGCCGTGACCTGCGGCTTGATCGGGAACGGGCTGGAGGAAGAAATCATTAACTTCTTGGAGGACTTCCCGAAAACAAAGATGGTGATCATCGACACACTCCAAAAGGTGCAGGATTCCAGAGGCAGCGCTGGGAAAACGGGAATGTACGGCAACGACTACGACGACATTTCCTCCATCAAGCGGATTGCAGATGAGCATGATATTTCCATTATTCTCGTCCACCATCTGCGAAAGCTGAAGGACGGGGACGATCCGTTCAACGAGGTCTCCGGTTCCACCGGCATCACCGGGGCGGCGGACACCAATTATGTGCTCAAGCGTAAGCGAAGCAGCCGGGACGCCACGCTTCTTGCCTGCGGGCGGGATGTGGAATATCAGGAGCTGACTTTGCGGTTTCAGGATCTCAAATGGGAGCTGGTGGAGCGTAAAGAAACGGAGGAAATCCGCAAAGCGGAGATTCCGCAGTTTCTTTTTCGGGTGGTGGAATTTATGAAAGCCCGCACCGAATGGGTGGGAACCGCCACCGAGCTGATCGCCGATATGGCGGAAACGGAAACCACGCCCAATGTGGTAACCAAGTACTTGGGACAGTTTTACTATGAGGTGCTGGAGCCCGCCGGAATCGAGTACCGCACCAAGCGGACGGGACAAAGCAGGCTGATTAAATTCATACGCCATGACGGCGGTGACGCAAATGACGGGAATATCACGGTATAGCGAAATATCCGTCACAGCCGTCATTGCTGTCACAAACAAAAGAAAGGATTGAGATTTGATGAGAAACAAAATACTTGGAATCAATGTGCGGGTAACGCCTGCCGAGAAGGAGAAACTCAGCAAAAACGCATATTATTGCGGACTTTCTCTGTCGGAATATCTGCGGAGGCTGGGGCTTGGAAAAGATGTCAAAGCCGCAACCGATGAGAAATCTACAAGACTTTTCGGCTTGTCCGACAACTGAAAAAGGATTTTGATTCACTCGCAAGAAGCGAAATCCTCCATCGGCTAAGCACGGTAGAGGATCTTCTGAAGTAAATAAACAAAACGGAGGTTTTAGGCTACATTTCGGGGGTCCCCGGAAAGCCGCAAGGCTTTTTGGGGAAAGGAGGAGCAGCGGAATGATTGAGGCCTGCCGCTTGCGGCGGGACGAAAGATATGAAGCTTGCAACGACGCAGCGAGCAGACCGTTTATACTCCCAAAAGTCGTAAAACGGTAAATCTCGTTAGGGCGGTCTCGGCTGTCGCCTCGGTCGGTGCTTCTGCGCTTTGCGCAGAGGTCTCCACCGGAGACCCGCACCCCTAATACCCCTCAATGAAAGGACGAGCATGATGAAACAAAGAATCAAAAAACAGTTTTGGTTTTCTCCACAGGAAGCCAAAGAATTAAAACGCAAGGCAAAGCTTTGCGGAATTACAGAGACCGCCGTTATCAGAATACTTCTGCGTGGCTACGAGCCGAGAGAAAAACCGGACGCAATATTTTATGACACGATGCGTGAACTGTCCGCCATCGGCAACAACATCAACCAGCTTGCGGCGAAAGCGAACGCTCTGGGCTTTATTGATACGCCGATGCTGAAAAACGAAGCGCTTCGATGGCACAAGTTGCAGGCGGCGATTGAACGGGAATATTTGCGCCCTGAAAAAAGCAATCTGAAATGGCAATAAGGAGGCGAACAACATGACAACACAAAAATCTGATTTTACACTGCCCACGCTGGATGATTTATTCTCTACACAGGCGGAACGGGACGATGCCAAACTGGAACGAGTAAAAGACATTCCGCTGTATGAGCTTCATCCGTTCAAGGATCATCCCTTTAAAATTCAAAACAACGAGGAAATGAAACGACTGATTGAGAGCATTAAAAAGTTTGGAACCATTACGCCTGCGAGCTGTCCTGTGTATGCCAAATAAAATCAGGAGGTAAAAATAAATTATGGTATCAGGGCACTTGGAAATTAAAAAAGGGTACTACTATGTGGTGCTAAGCTATGTGGATGTCAACGGCAAAAGGCACAGACCGTGGATTTCCACAGGACTTCCCGAAAAAGGGAATAAACGAAAAGCAGAAACGGAGCTTATCCGTATCCGCGGTACTTATGAGCCGCCTACAGAAGTTGAAGAGCTAAACTCGGATATGCCCTTTGCGGATTATCTGCTGCAATGGCTGGATATCGTAAAAGGTGCGTGTAAAGATCGCCACATACGCTTCATACGAAGGAATGGTGAAAAGCGTAATCGAGCCTTATTTTCGCAAGAAAGGCTACACCTTGCGAGGATTGGAAGCACGGCACATCCAGCAGTTTTATTCCGAAAAGCTGAAAACCGTTAAACCGATTCTGTTATTCACTATCACGCGGTCATTCATCAGGCGCTGAAATACGCAATGAAAACCGATCTTGTGCCGCAGAATGTAGCGATGAAGGTAGACCACCCAAAAAAGAATGACTTTCAGCCGGTATTTTGGGACGCATCAAAATTACAGCATCTTTTTGAGGTGATCAAGGGAACAAAACTGGAACTGCCTGTTTTAGTCACTGCCTTTTATGGCTTGCGCCGTGGCGAGGTATGCGGACTGAAATGGGACGCCATCGACTTTGAGCGTGGAACGCTGACAATAAAGCGCACCGTCACTTCAATTCAGGTTAACGGTAAAACAAAGATTATTGAGCAGAATTCAGCAAAAACAAAATCCAGTATGCGCACACTTCCGCTGGTGGGCAGCTTTGCTGAATACTTCAGAGAAGTCAAGGCGGCGCAGGAACTGAACAAGCAGGTCTGCGGCAACTGCTACAACTATGAGTACGACGGATATGTGTTTGTGGATGAACTGGGAGAGAGAATGAATCCCAATTATCTTACGCAACAATTTCCTGCCTTTATTCAAAGGCACGGAATGAAAAAGATGCGTTTCCACGATTTGAGACATTCTTGCGCAAGCCTACTGCTTGCAAACGGTGTTCCGTTAAAACAGATTCAAGACTGGCTGGGACATTCGGATTTCAGTACGACGGCAAATATATACGCCCATTTGGATTATTCGTCAAAACTGTCTTCTGCACAGGCGATGGTGGATGGGATGTTTTTGCCGGATGCCCAAGGCTTTCAGAGCAAATGGAGCGAGATAGAAATGGGAAAAGAAAATTTCGCCGTTTCGAACCCTGAAAGATGAGGGCATCAGGCTGAAAACTGGCTGTTCTGTCCCGGTTCTCTTCTGTTCTGCTCTGAAAAAGGCTCTCTCAGCTCGCTTATGTAAAAAAGAAAAGTCCAGCAAACCCGCTTGTTTACTGTGTAATGGGGTCCCCGAAAAGTTGTGAAACTTTTTGGGGAGAGGAGGAACAGCGGCGTGAGTGCGGGATGATTTTTTGTAAAAAAATCGTCACAAGCGATACATAGCTTGTGACGACGATGGCGGAGAGTTAGGGATTCGAACCCTAGAGACCTCTCGGTCTACAGCATTTCGAGTGCTGCACCTTCGACCACTCGGACAACTCTCCATATGTCAATCCGAAATCATTTCCAAAACTTTTGGAAAGAACTGACGGAAAGAACACCAATTTTTATTCAGTTTTCGAACTGTGAAACCCCGCATAAACACTGGATTTTCTTGCGGACAAAACTTACACTGCTTCAAAA
>ENA-OQED01000356-OQED01000356.1-human-gut-metagenome-genome-assembly--contig:-NODE-356-length-18420-cov-1.365112_pt1 | contig 18420 bp, 22 predicted proteins | sample MGYA00242790_ERZ504625 | MGnify/ENA primary metagenome ERZ504625 (study PRJEB26092, sample SAMD00036345) | human gut metagenome | host: Homo sapiens | study: EMG produced TPA metagenomics assembly of...
ATAAAAATTTAAAAAACTGATTATTTATTGTAATACAGCACACTTATAAAAAATTTTAGGTAAAAAATCTATATATATTTACTATTTTGCGCAATCGGGTTATGATGAACAAAAATAAGACCGGAGGGAAAAGGATTGGATAGTATTGATGTGAAGATTTTGGGCTGCTTAAAAGAAAATGCCCGGCAAAACGCTTCGGCCATTGGGGAATATGTGAACATGTCTGTTTCCGCTGTCATCGAGCGGATCAAAAAGCTGGAGAACAGCGGCGTTATCCAGCAATATACTCTGCTGCTGGATACCAAAAAGATCGGCAAGGATATTTCAGCCTTTATCTCTGTCAGCCTGGAGCATCCGAAATTCAATGAGGGGTTTATTGAAAACGTCAAGCAAAATCCACAGGTTACAGAATGCCATTATATTACAGGCGATTTTGATTTTCTGCTGAAGGTCATCACCGGCTCTACTCAGGAGCTGGAGGCGGTGCTCAATGAGATTAAATGCATCCATGGCGTGTCCCTAACCAAGACACTGGTGGTGCTCTCTACCATGAAGAATGAGCATTCCGTTCTGCCCGATTTGAGCAAATAAGTGCGAAAAGCCCACAGGGAACGAATAAGGTGGGCTTTGCAAATAAAAAACCATAGAGAGAGGAAGGCTTTTTATGATTATCGGTATTCCAAAGGAGATTATGCACGGGGAGCGCCGCGTTTCGGCAATCCCAGAAACAGTTCAAAAGCTGATCCATGACGGGCACACCGTTTTGGTGGAGAAGGGCGCGGGAGAAGGCTCCTTTTTCCACGACGATCAATATGTTGCGGCGGGCGCCCGGATCGTGGAGGATGTAGCTGAGCTGTATGAGAAGGCGGAACTGATCCTGAAGGTAAAGGAACCGCTCTTTAACGAGGCGAAAAATTGTTCGGAAATTGACTTGATGCACAAGGGCCAGTATTTGATCACGTTTATTCATCCGGCTTCCCCTGTCAACCATGAAATGGTGAAGGCCATGGCCGCAAAAGGCGTGATCAGCCTGACGCTCGACGGCGTTCCGCGGATTTCCCGCGCACAGAATATGGATGCGCTCACCTCCATGAGCACATGCGCGGGTTACAAGGGAATGCTGATCGCGGCGAATGATCTCGCCAAATTTGTTCCGCAGATTTTTTGTGCAGTAGCATGATCAAGCCGGTGAATGTGCTGGTTATCGGCACGGGCGTCGGCGGCTTGCAGGCGATCGCCACGGCGAAACGGCTTGGCGCGGTCGTCCATGCGGCGGATATCCGGCCGGATGCGGTGGAGCAGGCAAAGAGCCTCGGCGCAAAGATTGTTGATACGGGCGTGCCGGCCGAAATCGCGGTGGGGCAAGGCGGTTATGCAAACGAACTGCCGGAGGAGTGGCTGCTCCATGAGCGCGAGGCACTGGCAAAGGTCATTCCGGAGATGGATATCGTCTTTTGCAGCGCGCTGGTGCCAAGCAGGATCGCACCAGTGCTGCTGACGGAGGAGATGGTGGCCGCGATGCGGCCCGGCTCCGTAATCGTGGATATTTCGATTGATCAGGGCGGCAACTGCGCGATCACTACGCCGGGAGAGACGGCGGTTAAGCACCACGTTACGATTGAGGGCATCAAGAATATCCCCGGCATGCTGCCGACCAGCTCCACCTGGATGTTTGCAAACAATATCTATAACCTGGTGAAATACCTGGTGAAGGATGGAACAATCGTGTTGCAGCGCGGGGATGAGATTATTGCAAAAACGCTGACGACGATTGACGGTGAGATCGTCCATACCGGCGCAAGAGAGGCCATGGGAATTTGACCGTTGTGTTGAAGAGAGACAGAGGCGATAGCGCGTAAAAACGTTATCGCCTTTTGAGAGGAGGATTCAGATGCACCCGATCATTTTGGTGCTGATTTTTATTGTGGCCACGGTTGTGGGATATCTGTTGATTAAAAACGTTCCCAGCCTTCTGCACACGCCGCTGATGTCCGGCATGAACGCTCTGTCCGGCATTACGGTGCTTGGCGCGCTGGCGGCTACGGGGGCCGCAGTATCCCTGGGGAGCAAGGCGCTCGGCTTTCTTGCAATCGTTCTGGCGATGCTCAACGTTGCGGGCGGCTTTGGCGTGACGCACCGAATGCTGCGCATGTTCCGCCATAAGAGAGAAAAGGAGGACATACGCAATGAGTAACCTCGCCTACTACATCGTTTGCGCTGTGCTTGTGGCCGGCGTACTAGGCGGCATTGCAATGATGAGCCGGGTAAAAACCGCAGTGGCCGGCAACGCGCTGAGCGCCGCCTGCACGGCTGCCGCCATTTTGTCACGCTTTATAATACCACCTGCTCACACAGGCCGGGCTTTGGGTGTGCCTTGCGCTGGGTTTGGCGGTAGGGATAGTTTGGCGCCTACCGCGTCAAGATGATCCAGATGCCGCAGGCTGTCGCCCTGCTAAACGGCTTTGGCGGCGCGGCTTCGGCGCTGGTTGCCGCGGTTTCGCTGATGGAGGGGCTCACTGGGATATTCTCTCTGGTCACAGCGGGCCTTGCGCTCGCAGTTGGTATGATCACGCTGACCGGCAGCCTCATTGCCGCTGGAAAGCTGCAAAAGCTGATCTCACAGCGCCCGGTCGTCTGGAAGGGGCATTCTGCAATTGTCGGGCTCTCAATTGTGCTTACGGCTGTAACGGTGGCGCTAGCAGCTGTGCCCACAGTGCCGGTGTGGTTGAGCCTCGTGCTCTGCCTATGCTTTAGCGGCTTTTTTGGCGTGGCGTTCGCCATCCGTGTCGGCGGTGCGGATATGCCGATTACGATCTCTCTGCTCAATTCGCTTTCGGGCGTGGCGGGGGCAATTGCCGGCATGGCGATTGGAGATCCGCTGCTCGTGGCTATCGGCGGCGTGGTGGGGGCCTCCGGGCTGTTGCTTACGCAAATTATGTGCCGCGCGATGAACCGCCATCTGGGCGATATTTTGCTTGGTAAAACCTCCGCTCCGACAAAGCGGGAGAAGGCGGAGCCGGCAGCTGTGGTAAAAGAGGCGCAGGCTGCTCCGTCAGGGCAAGCGGCTTGTGAAAAAGAATCTCCTGCGGAAATCCTCCGGCAGGCCAAAAATGTGATTATTGTACCCGGCTATGGAATGGCCCTCGCGCAGGCGCAGCAAACCGTAAAGCAGCTGGCCGACCGACTGGAAGCGCGTGGTGCGCAGGTGCGCTTCGCCATCCATCCGGTGGCGGGGCGGATGCCGGGGCATATGAACGTGTTACTGTGCGAGGCGGATGTGCCTTATGAGCAGCTTTATGAGATGGATGCAATCAACGATGGCTTTAAGGCGTGCGACGCAGTGCTCGTCATTGGCGCAAACGACGTGGTGAATCCTGCGGCGAATACGGCGGAGGGCACGCCGATCTACGGCATGCCGGTGCTCAATGTGGCGGATGCTAAGCATGTTATCATCTGCAATTACGATTTAAAGCCTGGCTATGCGGGCGTGGAAAACCCACTCTACCATAAGAAAGAAGGCGTGAGCCTCCTGCTGGGCGATGCAAAGGATACACTCCAAGCGCTTTGCAATGAGCTCAATGCAAATGAGGCGCAGACAGCGCCTACCGGCGCGGAAAAAATAGCGGAAACGCCGGTTGAGGAGGCGGGCGAGTGGCTGCATGATGCAAAAGAGGTGATCATCGTGCCCGGCTATGGAATGGCCCTCGCGCAGGCGCAGAAGCTGGTCAAACAGCTTGCCGATCAGCTTGAGCAACAGGGGAAGGAAGTAAAATTCGCCATTCATCCTGTGGCGGGCCGGATGCCGGGGCATATGAACGTGCTGCTGTGCGAGGCGGATGTGCCCTATGAGCAGCTTTATGAGATGGATGCCATTGATGATGAATTCAAAGAGTGCGATGTGGCCGTGGTCGTCGGCGCGAACGATGTGGTGAATCCCGCGGCCAATACGGCGGAGGGCACGCCGATCTATGGCATGCCGGTTTTAAGCGTTGATCAGGCGAAGCACGTGATTATCTGCAATTATGATTTAAAACCCGGATATGCGGGCGTGGAAAACCCGCTTTACCACAAGCCGGGCGTATCGCTCCTGCTCGGCGACGCACAGGTGACGCTGCAATCATTGCTCACAAGGGTATAGGCAATGGCAACGGGCTACAAACGGTCCGTTTTGTTGCCGCAAAAAGGGGAGAGAAATATAGATCGGGGAAAGGCCGTCCACCGCGTAGCAGATTTGCTGCGCAGGGGGACGGCCTTTTTCCCGGCTGGATGCGGGAGGTTATGTGGGTTTATTCTGCGTAATTCAGGCGGGTATTGCATCGGAAGCAGGTTCGCAGTTGATGCTGAGCCCCTACGCCGTAAGAAAAAATAGGTTGCCTAGTGCGATCACAGCTTTTGTGAAATGAGCTGCCGTCAGGCCTCAGGCTTGCACAGGCTGCTCCTTTTCCATACCAGACGAATTAAGTATAATACCAGCAACACGCCCCAGGAGAACGCCTCAGCATAGGCGATCACCAAATTTCCATAGCGCGCGGCCATTGCATACGAAGCGAGAATGCGTGAAACCAGCGACACAATGCCCGCAATGCTAGAATAAAGCACATCCCCCACTCCCTCCAAATAACCTCTGGCTGCGGTGGCTAGGCCATACACCACATAAAAACAGGCGATGTGGTAGAAAAAGTTCTGCCCGATGGCGGTGGCCTCTGGCCCAACGCCAAACAGCTTAATGATCGGGCCGCCGGTTGGGATGACTAATCCCGTCAATAGGAGGGAAACCGCCGCCATCATAAGCGTGCCGACTGCGAATGTTTTTGTACGCGCCTTTTTTTACCCGCGCCATAGCTCTGAGCGACGATGGTGGAAATGCCGGACCCGAGGTTGATAATCGGCAGCAGGATAATGGAATCCACACGGTATGCCGTAGTGATCGCAGCTACAGTCTGAGTGCCGAAACCATTCATAAAATTTTGCAGCAGGAGGCTTCCAAATGCGCTGATGCTGGATTGGATCATGGGCGGTAGCCCCAATCGCACCCCCTGCATCAGCAAGGCTCGTTCCCTCCTATCTATACCGGTGCGCAAGCGCAGCAGGGCGTGTTTTCGGGCGGCGTAGGCGATCAAAAACATCGTCATTGCCGCCTGGGAAAGGACCGTTGCGGCGGCAGCCCCCTCCACGCCCCAATGCAGCCAGGCAACAAAGAGCAGATCCAGCGCGACGTTTAAAATAGAAGAGAAAAGAATTGCTAAAAACGGCGCGCGGCTGTCGCCAATTCCACGCAGCGCAGAAGAATAAACATTATATACGGCGAGGAAGGGAACGCCGGTAAAAATAATCTTTAAGTAGCTTTCTGCCGGTTTTATCGTATCCTGCGGGGTATGCATTAGGCGCAGCAGAGGGAGGTAAGCCCAATTCCCACCGCGGCCAGCAGGACAAAGCTGAGCCCGAGCAGAATTGAGAAGGCCGCGAGTATTTTCGGGATAGCTGCGTTTTCACCGCTGCCAAATTTTTGGGCGAACAGAATGGCGAGCCCAATTGTAAAGCCAGTGATCGCCATTAGATAAAAGTTGACGACCGTCCCGGTTGCCCCGATTGCCGCCAAGGCTAGCTCTCCCTCCACATTACCAACGATGAAGGCGTCCGCCCAGTTATAAAGCTGTTGTAATATACCGCTGAAGATCAGCGGCAGGCTGAATCGGATCAGCGTGCATGCAATGCCGCTCCGAGCCTTTTTGGGCTTGTTTCCTGTTAAAATCATTGCGTCCCCTCCCAGAGCCATGGATTGGATAGCCACAAAAAAACCGTATGCAATTGCTTTTCAGCCTTGCATACGGTAGGTGCTCACCCGATCAAAATAATACGAAAAATCGTACGGTTACTTTGCAGCCGGTGCTATTTGGCGATTCCGCATACGGCCGCTCCTGCTGCCTGAAGGCCGGGCAGCAGCTTTAGCGCAATTTTTTAAGCTTCATCCGGGTAACCGTTCGGATTCTGCTTCTGCCAGCGCCAGCTATCCTCGCACATCTCCTCAATGCCGCGTTCGGCCTTCCATCCGAGTTCTTTCGCCGCTTTGGAGGGGTCGGAGTAGCAGGTGGCGATATCGCCTGGGCGGCGGTCGGTTACCTGATAGGGGATTTTTTCGCCGGAAGCTTTCTCAAAGGCATGCACCACGTCAAGCACGCTGTAGCCAACGCCGGTGCCAAGGTTGTAGATATCAACGCCATTCTTTTTCGCGCATTTTTCAACAGCCTTCACATGGCCGAGGGCCAGGTCGACTACATGGATATAGTCGCGCACGCCCGTTCCATCCGGCGTGTCGTAATCGTCGCCATAGACCTGAAGCTGTGGTCGTTTACCGATGGCCACCTGTGTAATATAAGGCATGAGATTGTTCGGGACGCCATTTGGATCCTCCCCGATGCGGCCGCTTTTGTGCGCGCCGATGGGGTTGAAGTAACGCAGCAGAGTGATGCTCCATTCGTGATCGGACTGGTAAAGATCCTGAAGGATCTGCTCGATCATGAGCTTTGTGGTGCCGTAGGGGTTCGTCGTGCCGCCCGCGGGCATATCCTCGCGCAGTGGGGAAGGGTTGTTCATGCCATATACAGTAGCGGAGGAACTGAACACCATTTTTTCACACCTGCGTCGCGCATTGCTTCGCAGAGTGTGACCGTGCCGCCGACGTTGTTTTCATAGTATTCCAGCGGCTTAACGCAGGATTCGCCGACCGCCTTCAGCCCGGCGAAATGAATGACCGCGTCGATCTTCTCTTTCTGGAAGATGCGGTCGAGCCCGGCGCGGTCACGAATATCGCACTCATAAAAGCCGAATTCTTTACCGCTTAGCTCGCCGATGCGGCGAAGGACTTCCCTCTTGCTGTTGTAGAAATTATCGAGTATAATAACCTCATAGCCTGCCTTGAGCAATTCAATGCAGGTGTGGCTGCCGATATAGCCGGCGCCGCCAGTGACCAGAATCGTCATCATAAACTCCTCCCTGGTGTTTGAAAATAGGGCTGGGTTTCCGTTTGCCCTGTATTCATTATAGCGCAGGGAAGCGGGAAAACCAATAGGGAGTTTATCACATCATGAGAGGAAAAAGCATGTTGACTTTTGAAGAAATTAGGAAAAATCCTGAAATTAAAACGTATATTGAGCGCAGCAATGAGGTGCTAGGCGCGGTGGGTTTCACGGAGCACGGCTTTCCCCACGCGTTGCGCACGTCGGACATTGCTTCACGCATCTTGCGGGAGTTGGGTTACGATGCGCGCACCTGCGAGCTCGCACAGATTGCAGGCTATATGCACGATATTGGAAATCTCGTCAACCGCCATTACCATGCGCAGAACGGCGCATGCCTCGCCTTCCAGATTCTTTCCCGCCTTGGCTTTTCGCCGGATGAAACGGCGCAGATTGTCTCCGCGATCGGCCACCATGATGAGAAAACGGCCGCCGCAGTCAGCCCGATTGCCGCGGCGTTGATCCTCGCAGATAAGAGCGACGTGCGCCGCTCCCGTGTGCGCAACCAGGAGACGGTGAGCTCCGATATTCACGACCGCGTGAATTTTGCCGTGCAAAAGGCGGAGCTGAAAATTGATACGGAGGAAAAAACAATCATCTTAAGGATGAAGATTGATACGGAAATCTGCGCTGTGATGGATTATTTTGAAATTTTCCTCGACCGCATGATGCTGTGTAAAAAATCGGCGGATTATCTCGGCCTGAAATTTGAGCTGCTGATCAATCATTCAAGGTTGCTGTAAAGCGGGTGGAAAGGGAATTGGCATGCAGAGTTTAACAGATATCGGCGTTGTGCGGGAGGTGCTTTCCCGGCACGGGTTTACGTTTTCAAAGGCGCTGGGGCAAAATTTTTTAGTGAATCCCACCGTTTGCCCGCAGATGGCGGAAAGCTGCGGCGCGGATGGTCAGGGCGTGCTGGAGATCGGGCCCGGATCGGCGTGCTGACGGCCGAGCTGGCCCGGCGGGCGCGTAAGGTCGTTTCACTGGAGCTTGACCGGCGGCTGCTCCCCGTGCTTGCAGAAACGCTTTCGGATTTTGGCAATGTGGAAATTGTCAATGAAGACATTTTGAAAGCGGATCTGCGCACAATTTTGAAGGAGCAGTTCGCGGGGATGGAGGTGTCCGTTTGTGCAAACCTTCCCTATTATATTACTTCGCCTGTGATCATGCGGCTGTTGGAGGAGCGGCTGCCGTTTCGCTCCATCATTGTTATGGTGCAGAAGGAAGCAGCCGAACGGCTTTGCGCCCCGGTTGGCAGCAGGGAGGCAGGCGCAGTGACGGTTGCGGTGCAGTATTATGCGCGAGCAGAAAAGCTGTTTTCCGTGTCGCGCGGTTCCTTTCTCCCTGCGCCGAATGTGGATAGCGCGGTGATCCGCCTGCAAATCCGGCAAGCTCCAGCGGTTGCGGTAACAGATGAAAAAAAGTTTTTCCGCATGGTCAAGGCAGCCTTTGGGCAGCGGCGTAAAACAGCGCTGAATGCAATCAGCGCGGGAATGGCACTTCAGAAAGGCGATGTGGCCGCTGCGCTTGAAATCGCGGGGCTGGAAGGGAATGTTCGGGCAGAAAAGCTTTCCATGGAGGAGCTTGCCGCCTTATGTGAAGCATTGCCTGGCTAAAAAAGAGCAGATATGGGCTAGTAGACGCTATGTAAAGGGCGCGTTGCAAAACACTCATTTCGGAAATTTGCCATGAGAAAAACCGTGGTTTTGGGCGTTCAAAGCCTGAAATTTGCCTGTATGAGGCAAAAACGTTTTTTTAAAAGGGGCTGCTGCAAAATGCAAGGCATTTCGCAGCAGCCCCTTTTTGATGGTAAAAATTTCACAAACTTTTCCATGCGGTTTTGAAACAAAAAATTAACAATTGTCGATTGTTACAGAAATTTAACGATTGAATTGTACAAATCTCATAAATGAAATGAGTAGACGAGAATACAACTGGAAGAAATGAAAAAGAGAGTGAATCGATGCGCGTTAGTCAATATGCACAAATGATAGGCTCTATAGTTGTGCAACATTACTTGACAAGATGGATATACTGTAGTAAACTAAAACCAGAACAAAGGAAAGGAGTGATTGGTAATGATGGAGAGAACTTCTGATCTGCACATCAGTGAGCAGAGAACGCTTAATGAGCTGATTCACAGCAAGCGCATGGGCGGCTGGAAGAGGCTGCGCAAAACGCTGGAGCTGGCTGCACTGATGCAGGCGGAGAGCGGCAAGGGTTTCATCGGTTGAATCCTGGATTTGCGATAACATCCTGATACGACGGTATGTCGAATGGATGGCGGAGGCGATTAAGCCTCCCATCCAGGATTGGCCGGTGGGAATGATGCGCGCAAAAGCGCGTTTTATATAAAATAAAGAGCAGATTGCCGCTGAGAGCCCCTGATTAAATCGGGGGCTTCTTTTTGTTTTAATGATAAAATCAAGCTATATTCGATTCTATTGAGCACCGGTAGCTTTTATGACAAAGCGAAGCGAGTAACAAAACAAAGCCCGCCATCACCACATAGATCATAGAGAGATGTATCGCTTACGCAAGCAGCTAGCTACCGGCTATTTTTTATGGGTTCCATTGATACACTATTGCTTCCTTGCCGCAACAATCAGCATCATCGGCCTGCGCATTTCATCCCGCATCCCTTCGAGCTCCATCATATGCGCCGGCGGTTGTGGCTCCACAACGCGCTGAATTTCGAAGCCGTTAGTCAATAGGCTATCGAGATAGGTCGTCAGTGTTTTATGATATTTGACCACCTCTTCCCCCAGAAAATGCGCCGTACGCTTACCCTCGTAAAAATAATTGTCCACAGGGAAATGCAGAATCTTGCCGTCCGCGTCGTAATACCAGTCCTGCGTACCGTATGCGGTAAAAATGGGATGCTCTGCGGAGAAAACAAACGAACCGCCCGCAACAAGACAGCGATTGACTCGTTTTGCCACCGCATCAAACGACGCGACGTAGTGCAGGGCTAACGAGCTGAGCACAATATCAAAGCTATTTTCTGCAAAGTTGATTTCCTCAATTGGCATACGGAGGTATCGCGCCTGCGGGAAGTGCGTTTTCTCACGGGCCACCTCGAGCATTTTTTCAGAGAGGTCGACCCCCCGTGACGCTCATCGCGCCCTGCTCCATGGCATAGATGCAGTGCCAGCCATAGCCGCAGCCGAGGTCGAGCACGCGCTTGCCGGCAAAGTCGGGCAGCAAGTCTTTTAACGTCTCCCATTCGCCGGCGCCGCTTAATCCTTCCCTAGAGCGGGACATTTGGCTGTATTTTTCAAAAAAAACTGGGTTGTCATATTTGTTTTCTTGCATAAAGAATCTCCGTTGTATCAATTTTAGCAACAAGGGGCCTGCCGCGCGGCAGGCCCCTTTGTGGTTTACAGATCAGCATTCTCCGTTTAAGCGTGGAGCTCCTTGTATTTCCGACCAATCGCATCCGCGCCGAGGATCGCGTCATAAACAGCGTCCGGTGTGACAGCAAAGGGCATGTTGCCAAGCGTATCGCTGGGCGCACATGCGAGCTCCGCCACGGCGTGAATCTGCTCCGGCTTAATTTCCGCAATGCCGAGGTCGGCGAGTGTGGTGGGCAGGCCGACGTCTGTGCAGAAGCGTACGACCTCCTGAATCTGCTCAAAATGCTCGTCCTCCAGCACAAGCTGGACGAGCGTGCCGAAGGCGACCTTCTCCCCGTGATAAAAGGCATGGGTTTCGGGGATGGCGGTCAGGCCATTGTGGATGGCGTGCGCGCCTGCAAGGCCGCCGCTCTCGAAACCAATGCCGGAGAGATAGGTGTTTGCTTCCACAATGTTTTCAAGCGCTTTGGTGCAGGCGCCCGCCTTGGCGGCGACGGCGGCCTTGCGCCCATCCGCCATCAGGGTATCATAACAGAGCCGTGCCAGCGCCATGGCGGCGAGCGTCGTTTTGCCGCCTACACAGTTGGTTGCGTTAGAGCGCTGGCAGGCGCGCGCTTCAAAATAGGTTGCCAGCGCGTCGCCCATGCCGGAAACCAGCAGGCGCGCCGGTGCTTTGCTGACGATTTCCGTATCAACCAGCACAACATTCGGGCTGGCAGGCAGGAAAAGATAGCGGTCAAAAACGCCGCCGTCCGTGTAAATCACGGAGAGGGCGCTGCAAGGCGCGTCTGTGGAGGCGATTGTCGGCACGATCACAACGGGGCAGCCCGCGTAATGTGCGGCAGCCTTGGCGGTGTCGTGCGTTTTGCCGCCGCCGACGCCGACGATCAGATCACAGCCGGACGCCTGAAAATCGGCCACCACACGGTCAATTTCACTTTGGCTGCATTCGCCGTGGAAAGGCTCATAAACCGCGGTGCAGTCGGAGCCTGCAACGCTTGCATTGATCGCGGGTGCAACGCGTGCCTGCCCGGAGGCAGTGGTGAGGATAAACAGCTTTTTGCCGAGCATTTCCACATGCTGGCGCAGGTTTTGCAGTTCGCCTTTGCCTTGGATATAGCGGGTGGGGCTTGCAATGATGTTTGCCATAAGAAAACCATCCTTTCTGAAAAAGCCGGAGCTCCGGCTTTCATTGTTTATTGTTGTGAGGAATCAGAGTAGAGGTGCACTGTGTGGAGCGACCGCAGGGTGTTAGCTCAAATCCGTGTTTTCATAAGCTCACCAATGCATCAAACGCTATTGTTTAGGGCTATTATACTGCATGTCCGGCCCACCCGCAAGCGAAAAACGGCACAAAAAAGCAGGCGGCTGAAACGCACTTTTTGCGCTGGCCGCCCGTCTATTTTCTCACTGATTCGCTTTCTTTTTTTCACAGCCCGTCGGATCAGATAAACCACAACCCCAACCGGGATGGCGATCACGCAGGCGGTGATGACAAAACGCATGGGAATCAGGTCGTAAATCTGGTCGCCTAGGATCGTAAAGGCGATCACACGGGGCGCCAGCCTAAGAGGGACATTAGAAGATAGAGCGGAAAAATCCGTGGCTTTGTAAATGCGCCGAAGAATAGGCTGGTAAAATCAATCGGGAAGGCAGGCACAAACCGGACGAGGAAGATAAAGCCCGGTTTATCCTGCAAATCAAGGTTTAATAACTTTTCACCGCCCTTCTTTTTGCGCAGGAGCTGTTCCACTCGGTTCCCACCGAGAAAACGGCCCAGCAGATAGGTGGTGAAAACCTCCAGCAGGATGCCGCCCATATTGATCAGGCAGGCCGTGGGCCAATCAAAGGCCATGCCGATGGACACGTAGATCAGGGAAGCGGGGATGACGAACAAAACGGATTTGACGAAATAGACGCCCAGAAGCATGAACACGGCCGCCGCAAAATTCGGTGCCAGATCTACCAGGGCGCGCATATCAATGTGCGTCAGCCGGTCGTAATTGAGGATAATGAGCAGCAGGATCATGAGCGCAACGCACACGCGCGCCGCAACGGAAAGGTTCTCCTTGGTTTTAGCAGTCATCAAAGCACTCTTCTCTCTCCGCAGGGGCGCTGCGGTGTTTTTGCCATACAAATATACTATTATACCGGGCAGCGGAGGAGAATGCAAGGATGAACGAAATGAAATCGTCAACACCGAATTAATCCCTCAGCCACTTTCAGTTGTTCTTTTATTCATGAAAATGTAGGGCCGGACATCCCCATAATGCAACCGCAGAGCCTTAATTTTTGGAACCGATTTCCTCTTTTTTGAATAGAATACTTTCAGGAGGTGATGGGTTTATGCAAATTCACGTTGTACAATCCGGCCAGACGCTTTATGGCATTGCGAGGACTTATGGCATTTCCGTTGCTGATCTTTCAGCAGCGAATCAGATCAATCCGATTCAAACGTTGGTGATTGGCCAAGCGCTTGTGATTCCTATTACGGGTATGTATTATTTTGTGCAGCCGGGGGATACTCTTTACAAAATCGGCCGACGATTCGGCGTCAACCATTTAAGGCTTGCCCAAATGAATGCAATCAATCCAATCGATCCGCTGCAAATTGGTTTTCGCCTGTATATTCCGCCCGCGCCGAAAACGCCTGTGGAATCCAATGCCTATGTGGAGGCTGTAAACGGGCGCTTTACAGATGCAGCCACTTCTGCCGTGGTTGAGCATGCGCCTTTGCTTACTTATTTGGCCCCTTTCAGCTTTGAAGCGAGGCCTGACGGAAGCCTCGCCACGTTTGATGTTTCCCCGATCAAGGGCGCGTCAGCGGGCAGCGGGGCAGTGCTGATGATGGCGGTCACCAATCTTGAAAACGGGCAGTTCAGCGATGCGGTGGGCGAAGCGATCCTGAATGATACGTCCGTCCAGGATGTTTTGCTGGATCATATCATTGAGGCAGCAGGGGAATATGGCTTTCAGGATATTCATTTTGACTTTGAGTATCTGCGGCCGGAAGACAGGGAGCCTTATAACGCTTTTCTGAAAAAGGCGGCGCAACGGCTCCATGCGGAGCGGCTTTTAATATCCACTGCGCTGGCCCCCAAGACCAGCGCTTCCCAAACAGGCCAATGGTATACGGCGCATGACTATCGAGCCACGGAGAAATTGTGGATTTTGTGGTGATTATGACTTATGAGTGGGGGTATAGTGCCGGGCCGCCTATGGCAGTATCGCCTATTGGGCCGGTGCGTCAGGTGTTGGAATACGCCAAAACAGAAATACCTGCCAATAAAATAATGATGGGCCAAAACCTCTATGGCTATGATTGGACGCTGCCCTTTGTGAAAGGCGGAGCCTATGCGCGCGCGATCAGCCCTCAAACCGCGATTTCCCTTGCCAGGGAAAATCATGCCTTTATCGAATATGACTATACGGCCCAGGCGCCCTTTTTCTATTACCGCGACGCCTCACAAAAACAGCATGTCGTCTGGTTTGAAGATGCAAGATCCATCCAGGCAAAGTTCGATTTGCTCAAGGAGCTGAGCCTGCGAGGCGTCAGCTATTGGAAACTGGGGTGGGATTTTCCGCAGAATTGGCTGTTGCTGGAGGACCGGTTCCAGATTATTAAAAAATAAGCGCCATCCAGTTCTATGGCAAAATGCTTTCGCTCCGAATGCCCGAATGTCAGGGCGTCCGGAGCGTTTTTTATATTTCGTTTGCGCCTGTCAGCGGCATTCAATCTCCTTGCCCAAATGAAAGGAATACAGAAGCGTTTGCCCTACGGGCAGGCCGATGCATTCCGCCAATGCCCTGCGGTAAACCGAGAGCTGTGCCCGGTAGCGCCCGGCAAGCGCCGCCTCATCGCTCACCCGGTCGGTTTTGTAATCGACGATAACAAGCCGCCCGTTCTCCACAAAAACGCAGTCCGCAATGCCCTGCACAAGCACCTGCTCGTTGGCGACTTCAGCCGGCAGCCCTTCGTCGCATTCGCCCGCCGGGAGGAAAAAGGTAAATTTATATTCCCGCAGCAGCGTTTCGCTTTGCAGCATCCGCCTTGCAAGTGCGCTCTGGAAGAATGCGGAAACACGTTTTTGATCCACAGCCTTGCCCTCTGCTTCGGAGAGGAAGCCATGCTGCACAAGCCGCTCCACCTCCGCACCTGGGTTTTCATGCGCCCGATCGTAATCAGAGAACTGCATGAATTTGTGCAGCGCCGTGCCGCGTTCGGCAGGGGAAAGACCCTCTTTCTCCAAAAAGGAGGGGCGGGATACGCCGATCATAGAAAAGGAAAGCTCCCGTTCCCCCAATGAGGAGGCGGCGCGTTTTGCCACGCTGCGGGATAGGGCGGCATAAGGGTAAACATACGTTATCCGGCGGCGGATTTCTTCCTCCAGAGCCAGGTCGGGCGACAGCTCCTGTGTGGGGAGCGCTGCGGTTTCTTCTATTGCCGGCGGGGCGGGGCAAACGGATGTGCGCAGTGGGAAATCAGCCTCCAGAAGGGGAATTTCCCGCTCTGGGATGAGAGCGCGCAGGGCTGCGGCGTCCGGGTGGCGCAGGGCTGCGGCGAGCAGCCAATCCGCATAGCTTTTTGCACTGCGCACGGCGAAGGGCGAAACCGCCGCTTGCTCGCCAAGAGAGGCGGCGAGAGAGGATAGCTTTTGCGCCGGGTTCTTGATGGTCATCACAAGCAGCAGCTTTTCCCGCGCGCGAGTCAGGGCAACATATAAAACGCGCAGCTCTTCGCTGAGCTCGCTGCGCTCTGAGGCGAGGCGGACGGCTGTGTGCGGCAGGGTGGAAAAGAGCCGCAGCGTGCCCTCGTCTCGCCGCATCAGCCCTGCGCCGAGCTTTGCGTGCAGTAGCAGCCGCTGATTACGGCCGGATGGGTTGAACGCGCCTGCGCAGTTCGCCAGGATGCAGATAGGGAATTCAAGCCCCTTGCTCTTGTGGATGCTCATCACGCGCACCACGTCTGCTGATTCAGAAACGGCGGAGGCTGCGGAGAGCTGCGCCTGCTGCTCTTCCAGCCGATCAATGAAACGGATAAAGCCGGTCAATCCCTGATGGCCTGCCGCTTCATATTTCGCGGCGTAGGAGAGCAGCAGCTGGAGGTTGGCTGCGCGCTGCTGCGCGCCATCCATCGCCTGGATAAGGGCAGGGTAACCGGTTTCTTCATAGATACGGCGCAGGAGCGCTTCAGCCGGCAGCGTGGCGCTCAGCCGCCGCAGGAAGGAGAGCTGCGAAAGGAAGGCGGCGCATTTTTGGTTGCCCTGCTTTGCTGCCTGCGTCAGGCAGCGGTAGAGCGGCATGTGCCGCTGTGTTTCCCGCAGGGCCGCCGCTTCGTCCGGCGTGAATCCATAGATAGGGGAAAAGAGCACGCCGAGCACAGGCACATCCTGCAAGGGGTTATCTAGAATACGCAGCAGAGAGAGCATTGTGCGAATTTCTGTAGTATCAAAAAATCCGCCAGAAAGCTCCGCCCATGCGGGCACGCCGCAGCGCGCAAGCTCCTGCACATAGGTATTCGCCCGGCCCTTTACGCCGCGCAGCAGAATGCAGAAATCCTTTCGGCGAGCGGGGCGAGCCTTGCCGCCATCCTGTACGGTCAGCCCTTCGCGCAGCAGGCGATTGATGTGGGCGGCGATATAGCGCGCTTCATACACGGCGGCGCTATCGTCGCCCTTATCGCCTGCATCGAGCAGGTGGATTTCGCAATCCGGATCTTGGCGCTCAGGGTAGGGGGCGGCGGGTACGAGCGCTTCCTCCTGCGTATATTCCATCTCGCCGAGCTGCCTGCTCATGAGCTGGCGAAATAGGAAGTTTACCATCCCCGTCACGCCTTTGCGGGAGCGAAAATTGCACCCGAGCGTGATGCGGGCGGGATAATTTCCGCGCACATAGGGCGGAAGCCTATTCCGCCGGTGCAGAAAGATTTCCGGCATCGCCTGGCGGAAACGGTAGATGCTCTGCTTTACATCCCCCACTAGGAAGAGGTTGCTTTCCTCGCGGGACAGCATGCGAAAGAGCAGATCCTGCGCCTCGTTGGTATCCTGGTATTCATCCACAAGGATTTCCTCATACCGGGCGGAAAGCTCCTGCGCGAGCGGGGAGCGGCAGAGTGTCCCGCCTTTTCGTTCCACGAGCAGGGAGAGCGCCATGTGCTCAATGTCGGAAAAATCGGCGGCATGCCTGCCCCGCTTGAGGCGTGTGAATTCCTCTGAAAAACGCAGGGTCAGATCAAAGAGCTGATTCAGCAGCGGGGCAAGATAGGCCATATCCTCCGCGTTTTCCGCCGCATTGGCGCAGAGCGATTCCTGCATTTTTTTAACCGTATCCTTCACGCGGTCGCGGCTCTCCTTCGCAGCGGCCTTGATGGGGGAATTTGCATATTCCCGCGGCGCGTTCGGCATGCGCACAAATGAAATGGCATTTAACGCGTCGCAGAGCGCATCCCATCCGCCGGTCAGGGCCGCTTGCACGCGGGTAAGGGCGTTAAGGTCGCTATCAAAGGCTGGGGCATATTTTTCACACAGGGCAGGCTCTGTTTCCAACAAGGCGCACGCGCTTTGCGCCGTGTGTTGGGCAAATGCGAGCGCTTGCGCGAGATAGGCACGGATTTCCGCCATCCAAGGGTTTTCCTGCTCTGGAAGATCCGCCCGACAAAGCGCGCGGGCGTGCTGGATCCATTCCTCCGGGAAAGGATAAGCCTGCGTATAGTCGTAAAGGCGGCTTACTGTTTCCGTCAATTCTGCGTCGTCTCGCCCCTTGCGCACCAGCTCCAAAAGCTCCGTAAAGGCGGGATCGCCTTTTTGATAAAACTCTTCCATCGCGATGTCCATCGCCTCGCTGCGTAGGAGCGTGAGTTCCCCCCGCATCAAGAATTTTATAATCCGGCGCAAGGTCGAGCCGATGAAAATTTTCGCGCACGAGATCATTACAGAAGCTGTCGATCGTGCAGATGGCGGCGCAGGGCAGCAGCATCTGCTGGCGCAATAGCCGCGCGTCGTCCGGCCTAGCGGCAAGCCGTGCGGAAAGCGCGGCGGAAATGCGCTCGCGCATCTCAGCCGCCGCGGCCTTTGTGAAGGTCACGACGAGCAGACGATCAGCATCGCATCCGTTTATCGGATCGAGCAGGCGCTGGACGACGCGCTCGACGAGCACCGCCGTTTGCCGGAGCCTGCCGCCGCGCTGACAAGCAGCATGCCGCCGCGCGCTTCAATCGCATTTTTTTGATCCGGCGTCCATTCGCGTTCAGCCATGGCGCGTTTCCTCCTTTTCCAGGCATTCGAGCGACTGGGCGTGCGTTAGCTTTTCAATGGGCCGCACAGGCGCGCCCGGCTCATATCCGCACACGCTTTTATAGTCGCACCAGTCGCACACGCGGTCGTATCCTGCTCCAAAGCTTGGCACAGCGCCAATTTCGCCCCGATGTAGGCTTTCGCCCATTTCCGTTAAAATGCCGTCCATCTTTTTTTGCAGGCGGGAGAGCTGTGTGAGGTTGATGAGCGTGCCTTTCACGCCGCCGTCCTTTTCCCGGCGGACGGGGATAAAGATGCCTTTACCATCGTCCTCCATGCCGTCAATCACCAGGGAGTGGTCAAGCACCATCCCGCTCATGCGGCATGCTTTGGCGCGTGCTTGTCAATTTCAGCCTGTGTCGCATTCCGCCCGAGCGTGGCGGGCGTGCTTTTCACCGGCATGTAGAGGATGCCTGCGGGGACAACCTCGCCATAGCGCTGCGCACCATTTTGCCACAGGCACATCAGATAGATCAGCATTTGCATATTGAGCCCATTGAGCACGTCGGAGAGCAAAAATTCCTTGCCGCCGGATTTATAATCGACCACACGCAGGTAAGCCTTTCCATCCCGCTCCATGCGGTCTACCCGGTCGATGGAGCCTTTGATTTGCAGTGTGCCGCCATCCGGCAAGGGGAGCGAGTAAGGAGCGACAAGCCCGTCTTTATCGATTCTCAGTTCAAAGTCAATGGGCTCGAAGCTGCTATGCAAAAATTCCGCGCACAGCCGGCCGACAACCTCTTCCAGCACCACGGA
>ENA-OQED01000357-OQED01000357.1-human-gut-metagenome-genome-assembly--contig:-NODE-357-length-18366-cov-1.029497_pt1 | contig 18366 bp, 19 predicted proteins | sample MGYA00242790_ERZ504625 | MGnify/ENA primary metagenome ERZ504625 (study PRJEB26092, sample SAMD00036345) | human gut metagenome | host: Homo sapiens | study: EMG produced TPA metagenomics assembly of...
TGTTTTTGAGATTAGCGTGAGATGCAAAGCACATAGCATCTGGTATCGCAGTGATCAGACGTTTAAAATACCGAACGACTGCAGCAGCAGTGCGGCAAGGAGCATGGGTGCAATAAACTTCACCATGACGATATACAGCCTCTTTCGACCGAACTTATATCCTCCCAGCGTCACCTCATCGATGATGACCTGCGGCTTTACAACCCATCCGATCAGAATACAGGAGAGAAGTGCGACAAGCGGCATCAGAAGGTTATTGCTGATAAAATCCATGACATCCAGGATCTGAGCCGTTGCGCCATTTGGAAGCTTCAGTTCAAAATAAAGCGCATTGTAGCCGAGGCATACGATGATACCGACGAGATACGCATAAACCGTTACAATCACAGTGCTCTTCTTTCTGCTGATGTGAAATTTGTCGATCATACAGGAAACAATGGATTCCATGACCGATACGGAAGATGTAATGGCTGCAAAGGAGACCATAAGAAAGAAAATGGTTCCGATTACGCCGCCTGCTGCTCCCATGGACTGAAAGACCTTCGGCAGGGAGACAAACATCAGACCAGGGCCGGCGGACATACCCTCTGCTCCCATAAAGGTAAATACAGCAGGAACGATCATCAAACCGGCAAGCAGCGCAACGATGGTGTCAAAAATCTCAATCTGATTGATCGATTTCATCAGGTTTGTTTCTTTTTTTACGTAGGAACCGTAGGCAACCATGATACCCATCGCAACGCTGATCGAAAAGAAAAGCTGTCCGAGTGCATCGACAAAGACGGTGAAAAATTTCTGCGGCGTCATTCCTTTAAAATTTGGAACAAGATAAATTTTCATACCCTGCAGTCCCGTACGGACGACACCGTCTGCGTCGGTATGGGTCAGGGTCAGAGAAAAATGGAAATTCCGATGATTAAAATCAGAAGGATCGGCATCAGAATTTTGCTGTAGTTTTCAATTCCCTTATTGACACCACGATATACAACGAATGCGGTAAGAAAAAGATAGATTCCTAACCACACAATCGGCTGCCATGTACCGGTAATATAGCCGGTAAAGTAACCATCTTTGGCAGCGGCAGCGCCCTGTCCGGTGAGAAACACAGACAGGTATTTTAATACCCAGCCGCCAATGGAGCAGTAGTAAGGCAGAATGACAACCGGCACGATACTGGCGAGAAGGCCAAGACCGTTCCAGCCCGGGTGAATTTTACCGTAAGCGACAAGCGGACTTTGTCCGGTTTTTCTTCCGATGGCAATATCAGTTGTCAGCAGGGTAAATCCAAAGGTCAGAGCCAGTACGATATAAACTAAAATAAAGGTTCCGCCTCCGTCTTTTGCGGCAAGATAAGGGAAACGCCAGATATTTCCCCAGTCCAACCGCACTTCCTGCAGCAGCAAGCACGAAGCCGATCGATCCGGTAAAGCTGCCGCGCGTATGTTTCTTTTCCATATAAGATACATCTCCTTATTGATAGACTGACTGTTTTTTAACAGCCGAATACTTCTATTATAAAGTTCGGACGATACTTCGTCAACCAGAAGATCTATAGATTGACAATTTCGATTAGTTGTACTATCATCTAATTAGTTGTATATGCATCTATTTGAAACAGATCGAGAATGGACAGGAGGAACAGAAAAATGGATCCAACAGAACGGAAAATAACAAAAATAGCGCGGGAAGCCGGGAAATTTACGGTGCAGGCAATGAAAGAAGAAGGCATCGGTACGGCAGAATTTGACTTTATCCATCTGGTGCGCCATCATCCGGGCATCACCCAGACGGAAGTGCGCGAACAGTTAAAGATTGATAAAGGAGCCGCTGCAAGGCGCGCTGCAAGCCTTGAGACAAAGGGATATCTGATCCGGAAACCGAATCCGTGGGACGGCAGAAGCCAGCTTCTGTATGCTACGGAAAAAGCAGAATCCTTGAAAAATTCCAAAGCGGAAATTGAAACATTCTTTTACGAATGGCTGCTTGCAGAGCTTCCGGAAAAAGAGGCAGAGAGCTTCTGCGAAACACTGGACAAGCTGTACTGGAAATCGAAGAGAGAACGGCAGAATCATTTTGCGGAACTTTCAAAAAATTTTAAGGGAAAAAGCAGATAAAACAATAAAAGCAACAGCAGAAGGAGGCAGCGGCGATGAAGGATGAATCCTTTCGCCCGAACCGGATGCTCTCTTACTTTCAGGAAGAATGGAAAATTTCTCTTTTTTGTTACGGTTTCCGGTCTCATCTATAATCTGGGACTTCTTGCAGGCCCCTGGTTTGAGGGAAAAATGACAGGAAAGCTGGTTGATCTCCTCGGCGGCACAGGAACCTTCCACCAGATGCTGATGCTGGTCACGGCCTATGTCGTGAGTATTGGCATTGTGCAGGTTTCCCGCTATTTCAAACGGTTCTATGTCAGAAGATTTGCCAACAACGTCAACCGGCATATGAAGCAGATTCTTTACGGAACGCTGGTTCGCAAAAGCCGTTTGGAGCTGGAAGCGGAAGGTACCGGAAATATACTGACGAGGCCATTCTCGATGTAGACGATTGCGTAGAAGGAATGCGGAAATTTACAACGGAAATCTTTGATACCGGTGTTGCTCTTCTCGCCTATGCGTGTATGCTGCTCTGGTACGACTGGCGCCTGGCTCTTCTCTGCATGATTTTCCCACCCATTTCTTACGTGATTGCCGAAAAGATGAAGGTCATGGTACAGAAACGGGCGCTGCCTATAAGGTACAGTCGGGTGCATTAAGTGCTGCAACCCTGGACCGTGCGACAAATGCCATCACGTATCGTGTCTTTGGCTGTGAGGAGGACAGAAAGGCCGCTTATGAGGAGAATCTTTCGGCTTACGAATCTGCCGCTGTGCGCGCCAATATCTGGAACACAGCTATGCCGCCGATTTACCGTATGATCTCGATGACGAGCATTCTGTTTATCCTGTATTTTGGAGGCAGGAACGTCCTGCATGAGGGTTGGACACCGTGGACCATTGCTGTATTTACCACATTTTTGTCCTGCTATACGAAGCTTGCCACCAAATCATCGAGCGCAGCAAAGCTTTTTAATGCGGTACATAAAGCGCAGGTTTCCTGGAAACGAATCAAACCTCTGTTGCAAAATTCGAAAGCCGAACCGGAGCTTCCGGCCGCAGCACCTGCAGAGCTTAACGTCGATCACCTGCATTTTGCTTATCCAAACGGAAAAGAGATCATCCATGACCTGTCGTTTCAGGCGTCTCCTGGCCAGATCATCGGTGTGACGGGACCTGTCGCATGCGGAAAGTCAACGCTTGGAAAGACTTTTCTCTGCGAGTCGCCGTATGAGGGAAGCATCACCTTCGGCGGAAAAGAACTTGGAAAAATGGAAAAAGCAGACCGGAACCGCATGGTCGGTTATCTTGGCCATGACCCGGAGCTGTTCCATGGAAGCGTGGAAGAGAATATCCGTCTCGGGGGAAAGAGGGCGCAGAGGAGATGATCCGAGTCGTCTGCCTGGAAGATGAAGTGAAAGCAATGGAAAACGGAATCCATACCCTGGTCGGAACGGGCGGTGTCCGCCTCTCTGGTGGTCAGGCGCAGCGCCTTGCCCTTGCGCGAACCCTGTACCACAAACGGCCGGTTCTGGTTCTCGACGATCCGTTTTCGGCACTCGACAAAGAGACGGAAGTACAAATTTTTTTAAATTTAAAGGAGCTGGCAAAAGACTCTATTATAATCCTCATTTCCCATCGCCTCTATCTGTTCGACCAGATGGATCAGGTCATCTGGATGGATGAGTGCCATACGAAGGTCGGCACACATGAGGAACTCCTTGCAACGGTTCCGTCCTACGCAGAGCTCTGCAGCAATCAGACGAAGGGAGGCAGCTTTTGATGCAAAAGAAAGAATCTGTATTGCGGGTAATCAAAGAAACCGTTCGAAAACACGGCGTTTTATCAGCCGCACTTTTGGGAGTCGTCTGCGGTGCGGTTATTTTCGCACTGCTCCCGCCTCTTGTGCTGGCACAGCTGATTGACCTTTTGACAAAGAAGCATACCCTCTGGATGGAAGGAATTCTGCTGTATTTCGGACTTCTTGCCCTGACGGGTCTTCTGGAGTCGGCACGAGAGAGTCTTCTGACGGTATTCGGCCAGAAAATTACACATGCACTCCGAAGCAGTCTGATGGAAAAGTTCGGACGCCTTTCCGCCAACGAGCTGAACCGCCAGGAGCCGGGCGCTCTCGTATCAAGATTTGTCGGTGACGTCGACACAGTGGAAAACCTGTTTACCTCCGGGATCATCAGTATGTTTGCCGATGCGTGCAAAATCTTAAGCATTCTTGCCGTCATCTGGGTGACTAATCGTGGACTTACGATTGTTCTGATTATTTTACTCCCTGTTCTGTTCCTCTTTACCCGTTATGTTCAGAAAAACATGCTGGCCTCCCAGATTGCCAACCGCCGTGCAGTCAGCCGTGCTTCGGGTCACGTTCCAGAGACGCTGCACAACATCCGTACCATTCACTGTCTGCAGAAAGAGACGTATATGGAGCAGCAGTATGCGCACTATATTGATGACAGCTACAGCGCAATGGAGAAGACCAATTTTTACGATGCCGTCTATTCTCCGGTCATCCTGATTTTAAATGCCATTGTTGTTGCTGTTGTCATGCTGCTTTCGGCCTCCGGCAATCCGACCGTTTTAAAGCTGTTCGGCATGTCCGCCGGAACCGCCGTTGCTGTTATAAACTATATTTCCCAGATCTTTGCTCCGGTCGAAAGTCTTGGTATGGAAATCCAGACAATTCAGTCTGCGTTTGCCGGTATGGAAAGAATCAATGAATTTTACAGCCTGGAAGAGAAGAAAGAGCCGGCTGCGCTGACTGAAAATACAGATTACGGCATAGCGGCTGAGCTAAAAATGTGACGTTTGGATATGACGAAAGCCAGGTCATCTTAAACGATGTAAGTCTGCAGATCAAAAAAGGCGAGCAGGTAACACTTTTGGGACGAACGGGTGCCGGAAAGAGTACTATTTTCAAACTGCTGCTCGGTTTATATGAACCACAGAAAGGAATGGTTCTGATTTGGGGTGTTCCATCTGTCGATCTGCCGGATGCAAAGAAACGAAAGGTTTTCGGCTATGTGGAGCAGTCGTTCCACATGGTGCCGGGATCGGTAAAAGACCAGATTACTTTGTATGATGCAAAGATTTCGGATACAGATGTAAAAAAAGCAGCAGAGCTGACCGGACTTGCAAAGACCATCGAGGCGCTTCTGGACCAATATGATACGATCTGTACACAGGATCTCTTCTCACAGGGTCAGTGGCAGCTCCTCTCGATTGCCCGTGCAGCCGCAGCGGAGCCTGAAATTCTGCTCCTCGATGAGATTACCGCAAACCTTGATGCAGAGACGGAAAAAATGGTATTAAATGCATTGCAAAGGGTTTCCAAAAACCGTACCGTAATTTCCATTTCCCACCGAACTATGGCAGAAACGGGACGCGTGATTCCAATTTCATAATTTCTTTTCGTTCATTAAATTTTTGAAACAAAGCGTGCCGGATGCATTCTGACAAAAAAAGATGCGCCGACACGCTTTCTTTGTCCCTCCAGGCAGAACAAAATAGAGCGGAGGAGCGAGTTTCAATTGACACAAAAAAGGGGAGCAAGTACAATAAAAGTAACGAAAAGAGAGGAGGCGGTATTCAGTTGAAAAAGAGAAAATGGAAATTCCGCATCGCAGGCGGCGCTGTCACGCTGCTGGGCATCTATCTGATGGCGGTCGGCTACGGAGAGACGATCACACTCACCATCGCCACGGTTGTCCTGATTTTCGGCATTGCCATCTGGTCCATGGCAACCCCGGAGAACTACAATTCCATGACGGATATGATTGCCATGATCTCCATGGAGAAGCCGCGGAAAATCGAAGAATTTTATGAGGCTTACAAGAACGTCGATACACCGTTCGGTTCTGCATGGCTTGCAAAATTCTACACGATGCGGCAGAAAGCACTCGTTTTCGGACCGGACGCCAAGGGAGAATATCTCTACTTCTGGCTGACCAAAGACGGTCATGTCGGTTATTTGGGATATTCCTTCATCGAAGGCTTTATCAAAAAGAAACTCACCACACCCGTGTATCCGATTCATGAAGATGTTGCAGAGAACCTCGCAGACCATCTAAGCTACCATTCCGATCTGATGATGTTCCAGTGCGAATTAAAAGCGAATCTGGAGCATTTCGTCAAAACCGGAACGGTACAGCCGTTTCAGAAGATTTCGGCGTCCCAGATTTACACTTTCACGGAGGATTACCGCCTGACGGGCCAGCATTTCGATCTGGAGGATACAGACGGAAACCTGGTTTACGAGATCGACAGCACCGTGCCGCTGAAAACATTTTATATCTACGATGCGATGCACACCGAAATCTTCCGTATGACGAAGGAACTGCTCCACGCGCTGCCGACGTACCGTTTTTATCTGTACGGCGAGCCGTATGGTGTGTTGAAAAAGCAGTTTGCACTCGTACGGGATCAGTTCTCGATGGAACTGCCGGAGGGAAAACTGGAACTCCGGGAATACGCCGGCTCCATCGGCCACAATTACTCGGTAAAACTGAACGGAACTATGATCGGCGCCATCGTCGACAATATGGATCTTACCGTCGGAAACATCATGTTCGACAATGCGTTTCTGATTATCTACGATGCAAAATATCTGCCGCAGCTGACCGCACTCGCTGTGATGGCGGCAAGAGAACTGGCACGCGACAAGGACGGCGGTCTTTCCAATCGGTCCTGACAAAAGAAAGAGAGGGGAATCTATGAGAAAAACGACAAAATTGTTTTTGGGTTTTACAGCAGGACTTCTGCTTCTGTGCGGATGCTCGGCGGCAGAAGAAAAGTTAGGGTATGAAAACGCGGATGTGGCAAAAGAAGCCCTTGCATCGGCTTCGTCCGTCCGCATGCGCTGTGATCTGGATAACGTTGACGCTTCGGGAAACATTTATGCGGATGAAAAGGCTGCCGCGTATATGAAAAACAGCGGTCTCTTTGATCAGACCTGGACGATCTCTATTTCCGGCGAAGAATGGTTCCATATGAAAATTGTGACGGACGAAGAAATCAATAAGATGACAAAATCCGCTACTACCTATGCATTCTATGATCCGGACAACAACCTGCTTGGCTATGCACAGGAGCGCGTGACGACACCGGATCAGATGCCGGAAGCGTATTACATTATTTTTCTCGATGCAGATCTGAACGAAAAACCATATTACGCATCAGAGGATGGACATACCATTTATACAGAGGGCGGAACGGTGATCGGTCTGCGAAAAAAGAGATGGACTGGTCCGGTTCACAGTGCAATCTCTATGTGAACCTGGAGGATAACGGTACGCAGGTGATGGATTTCCAGGATAAATACGCCTTGCTCGATATGATGTACGATGAGGCAAATGAGTATTACAAAGATAACAAGTAAGGCGGAGGAAAAAGGCAGTTGAAAAAGAGAATATATACAGCCGCTGGTCTTTTTCTTGCCGCCGCTCTGGTGCTTGGCGGCTGCGGAAAAGAAAAAGTGCCGGAATCTGAGTTTGCAACTGCGGATGAGGCAAAAGAGGCGCTTACATCGGCAGAAACCATAGAAATCTACTTTGACCTGTATGGAAGTAAACGAAAGACGAAGATTGTGGCAGACGGAAAAGTGGCGGGCTATCTTCAGAAGAATACGGTCTATATCAACGAGGAGGAGTGGTTTTCGATTGACTATGTGGAGGATGAGCCCATCAATGACAGAGAAGGCTCCGGCACGACGTACGGCTATTACGACGCATCCGGTACGTGTCTTGGCTATGCGCAGGAGCAGTATGTGGATACCTCCTATGGAAAAGATACAAGACTGATTTTCCTTGATGTAGATGAAACGCCGCTCGATTACCAGAGTTCGAGAAGCGGCAGGATTCTGTATGATGAAAATGACGAGGAGATCGGCAGCGGAAAGATCGGGCGATCAGGGGTCAGTCTTCTTGACCAGTGGTACACGAATCTTTACTGTGCCGTCTTTAAGACCGAGACGGACGGCACGCGGCAGATTGATTTCATGGACCGGATGGCGATGCTGTGGCGTCTGGAGCGCGATTACCGCTCAATTGACGACAATCCTGTCAACACCGGCGTGCAGATTTATGAAACGGTTGCCGTTGTTTTTGTGCTGATCCTGTTGATTGGTTCGTCTTTCTCAAAATGGAGACAAAAAAAGAAAAATTAAAGGGAATGCTCGCTTCCTGGACGGCTGGTTTTGAGAAAAAACCACTGACAGGAAGGGGGCATTTTATACGCTTGTGAATCTTGCACAATTTCTGGTTTCATGCTAAAATTGTGCAGGTATGACGTTTGTTATACTTCTTATATTTATTCTTGAGAAAAGGTATGAAATACAAATGAAACGATACAGAAACAAAAAACACAGCGGTAAAAGCGCCGGCACTGATGTCCACGCGGCCTGTGACAGCACAGGATGCGCTGGATCAGTGTGAGAAGCTTTCGCCTATGATGGTACATTATTGCCAGACGAAGACGGGCTTAACTGACCCGGCTAATACCATTTTGTTTTACCGCTTAGGTGATTTCTACGAAATGTTCTTCGAGGATGCCACCCTGGTATCCAAAGAACTTGAGCTTACGCTGACCGGAAAGGACTGCGGCATGGAGGAGCGCGCTCCGATGTGCGGTATCCCGTATCACGCTGCAGAAGGTATATCAACCGTCTTGTAGAGAACGGCCATAAGGTTGCGATCTGCGAGCAGATGGAGGACCCGAAACAGGCAAAGGGCATGGTAAAGCGCGAAGTCATCCGCGTTGTCACACCGGGTACGACGCTGATCCCGCAGGGACTTGATGAGACGAAGAACAACTACATCATGTCGATCGTCTGCATGGAGGGATGCTTCGGTATCTCTACAGCAGATATCTCGACCGGCCAGTGCCTCGTCACGGAAATGGACAAGCCGCGCCGCCTGGTGGATGAGATCACGAAGTTTATGCCGGCGGAAATCATCTGCAATCAGTCGTTCCTGCTCTGCGGGATCGATGTGGAGGATCTCCGGACCCGCCTTCATATCTGCGTGAATGCATTGGAAGACTGGTATTTCGACGATGACATCTGCCGCCGTACACTGCAGGAACAGTTCCATGCTGCTACGATGGAAGGCCTTGGCATCGCCGATTACAACTGCGGAACAATTGCAGCCGGTGCGCTGTTCCAATATCTGCATGAGACACAGAAATCGGATCTGTCTCACATGAATTCGATTACACCGTATGTGACAGACAAATATATGCTGATCGACAGCTCCAGCCGCCGGAATCTTGAACTTGTGGAAACGCTGCGTGAGAAGCAGAAACGCGGCTCCCTGCTCTGGGTTCTCGATAAAACCCGCACGGCGATGGGCGCACGTCTTCTGCGAAGCTACGTAGAGCAGCCATTGATCGACGAGGAGGAAATCAACGCACGGCTCGATGCAGTGGAAGCCCTGACCAGCCAGGCAATGATCCGCGAGGAAATCCGCGAATATCTCCGCCCGGTCTATGACCTGGAGCGTCTCGTCGGAAGAATCAGTTACCAGTCTGCTAACCCGCGTGACCTGATCGCCTTTAAATCATCGCTGCAGATGCTCCTTACATCAAACAGCTTTTAAATTCGTTTGAGGGCGGCGCACTGGCGCAGGTTCAGGAGGATCTGGACCCGCTCGAGGATCTCTATCAGCTTGTCGATGCAGCTATCGTCGATGATCCGCCGTATCTGATGCGCGACGGCGGTATGATCAAAGACGGCTACAACGAGATGGTCGATAATTACCGCCATGCAAAGACAGAAGGAAAGCAGTGCTGAGTGAACTTGAGGCGAGTGAGCGGGAGAAAACCGGTATCAAAAACATGAGGTCAAGTACAACAAGGTATTTGGCTATTATCTGGAAGTTACGAACTCGTTTAAAGACCTTGTACCGGATTACTATACCAGAAAACAGACGCTGACGAACGCCGAACGCTACATCACACCGCGTCTGAAGGAGTTGGAAGATACGATTCTTGGCGCAGAGGACAAGCTGTACGCGCTGGAATATGATCTTTTCTGTACGGTGCGCGATACGGTTGCCGGTGAGGCGGAGCGGATTCAGCGCACGGCGCAGGCTCTGGCACGGCTCGATGTGTATGCATCGCTTTCCTACGTTGCCGAGCACAACCACTATGTGCGTCCGAAGCTGAACAGCCGCGGAAAGATTGATATCAAGGACGGCCGTCACCCAGTGGTCGAGAAGATGATTCCAAACGATATGTTTATCGCAAACGATACCCTGCTTGACAACGGTGACCACCGCGTTTCCGTCATCACCGGACCGAACATGGCCGGTAAATCGACGTATATGCGCCAGACGGCCCTCATTGTGCTGATGGCACAGATCGGTTCGTTTGTTCCGGCTTCGAAGGCAAACATCGGTATTGTGGACCGGATCTTTACCCGTGTCGGCGCATCCGATGACCTGGCAAGCGGCCAGAGTACGTTTATGGTTGAGATGACGGAGGTGGCGAATATTCTTCGGAATGCAACCTCGAACAGTCTGCTGATTCTCGATGAGATCGGAAGAGGAACGAGTACGTTCGACGGTCTTTCGATCGCCTGGGCGGTGATTGAGCATGTGGCGAATCCGAAGCTGCTCGGCGCAAAGACACTGTTCGCTACGCATTACCATGAGCTGACTGAGCTTGAAGGAAAGCTTCCGGGCGTGCACAACTACTGTATTGCCGTCAAGGAAAAGGGCGACGATATCGTATTCCTGCGTAAAATTGTACAGGGCGGCGCAGATAAGAGCTACGGTATCCAGGTAGCGCGTCTTGCGGGAGTGCCGGAGTCAGTGCTCTCCCGGGCGCAGGAGCTGGTGGAGCAGCTGAGCGATGCCGATATCACTGCTGCGGTCAAGGATCTGACCATGCAAGAAAAACCGAGGCAAAGCCGGTTCACTACGACGAGGTCGATATGGCACAGATGTCGCTGTTCGATACGGTGCAGGACGATGATATCATCAAAGAGCTCTCGGAGCTTGATATCTCGAATATGACACCGATGGATGCTTTAAATACCCTGTACCGTTTCCAGGGAAAGGTGAAAAACCGCTGGAAATAGGGGAATACTGGATCAGAACATAAGTTAGAATCAATCCGAAACAGAAAGGAACAACATGGCTACCATAGCAGTACTGGATCAGAATACGATCGATAAAATTGCGGCCGGTGAGGTCGTGGAACGGCCGGCTTCCGTGGTAAAGGAGCTGGTGGAAAATGCAATGGACGCCGGTGCGACGGCGATCACCGTGGAATCCGCGACGGCGGTATTTCGCTGGTGCGGATCACGGACAATGGAAGCGGCATTCCGGCCGAACAGGTGCCGCTCGCTTTTCTGCGCCACGCGACGAGCAAGATCCGTTCCGTGGAAGAACTCGTGCAGATTGCATCTCTTGGCTTCCGCGGCGAGGCGCTCTCGAGTATCTCGGCGGTTGCGCAGGTCGAGATGATTACGAAAACGCCGGATGCGCTGACGGGAACGCGGTATGTGATTGAGGGCGGCGCGGAGAAGGCCAATGAGGAGGTCGGTGCCCCGACCGGAACAACCTTTCTGGTCCGGAATCTTTTTTACAACACGCCGGCTCGTCAGAAATTCTTAAAAACGCCGGTCACGGAGGCAAATGCGGTGACTTCTGTGGTGGAGCAGCTCGCTCTGTCCCATCCGGGCATTTCGTTTAAATACATGGTCAATTCGCAGGTGAAGATTCATACAAGCGGCAACCGGAATTTAAAAGAACTGGTCTATAATATTTACGGCCGCGACATCGCGCGGGAGCTGATCGAGATTCACTCGGAAAGCCCGCTGATGACGATTGATGGTTTTATTGGAAAACCGGTGATCTCGAGGGAAACCGGAATTTTGAAAATTATTACGTGAATGGACGGTATGTGCGGAGCAAGCTGCTCGCCCGTGCGATTGAGGACGGATATCAGACATCGATGATGCAGCATAAATATCCGTTTACGCTGTTCTATGTCCAGATGGATGGAGAGGCGGTGGATGTCAATGTGCATCCGACGAAGATGGAGCTTCGTTTTTCCCATCAGGAGGAGATTTACCGCCAGATGCGTGATATGATCTCGGATGCGCTGAATCACAGGGAGCAGATTGTGAAGGTTTCGCTTTCTTCCGACAGGGAACGGAAAGCAGAGGAAAAAGCGGCACGGAAAGAACAGATTGTTGTTCCGGAACCGTTCGAGCAGAAACGGCAGGTAAAAGAAGGCTTTGCACGGCAGTCCCTTCCGGTGGAGCCGGTTTCCAGCCAGAGCAGAAGAATGCCAATTTTCCCGGAGGTGGAACGAAATGGATACCGCGCAGCGAAAACGTATGTGCCGGTTCAGCAGATGACGGGAATGACGCGGGAAGAGGAAGAACTGTTTGAGCCGGGTGCAGGAAACGTGCCAAAGACGGCAGACCTCTCAAACGCGGACGCAATACAGCATCAGCAGGAGCCAGATGCAGCTCCAACGGTATCTTCCATGCCGGAAGAATCCTCATCTGCATCTGCTTCGCCTGAGCCAGAAGGCCAGATGCAGCTCTTTGATGAGCAGTTTCTTACCCCGGAGGCAGAGAAATCGCACCGCATCATCGGCCAGGTTTTCGATACGTACTGGCTGATTCAGTACGGCGAGAATCTCTACATCATCGATCAGCATGCCGCGCACGAAAAGGTACTGTTCGAGCGGATGATGAAAAATTACCGGGAAAAGAACGTCACCTCCCAGATGGTGAGTCCTCCGCTGATCGTCTCCTTAACGCCGCAGGAAGCGGATCTTGTGACCCGTTACATGGACGTTTTCCAGTCCTTCGGCTACGAAATTTCCCCGTTCGGCGGAAAAGACTATGCGATCAACGCCGTGCCGCACAACCTGTACGGTATTGCGACGGAGGAGCTGTTTATCGAGATTCTCGACAATCTTGAGGAGGTCCGCGAAAAGCCGCTGGAGATTTTAAAAGACCGTCTGGCGACAATGTCGTGCAAGGCCGCCGTAAAGGGCAACAATCATCTTTCCTATGCAGAGGCTGAGCAGCTCATTGCCGAGCTTTTGGCGCTCGAAGATCCGTATCACTGCCCGCACGGCCGGCGACGATCATTTCCCTCTCGAAACGGGAACTGGAAAAGAAATTTAAGAGAATTGTGTAGGTGATTTTTTTGAAAAAACCTTTGATTATCCTGACCGGTCCGACCGCTGTCGGTAAGACGAAGCTGTCGATTTCGCTTGCCAAAGCGGTAAATGGGGCCATTATCTCCGCGGATTCCATGCAGGTCTACCGCCATATGGATATCGGATCTGCCAAAATCCGCCCGGAGGAGATGTGCGGCGTTCCGCATTATCTGATCGATGTGCTCGATCCTTCCGAAGAGTTTCACGTCGTGAAGTTTGTGGAACTGGCGCATGAAGCGATGGAAAAAATATACGCCGCCGGACAGATTCCGATCGTGACGGGCGGCACCGGCTTTATATTCAGGCGCTTTTAAAAGAAGTTGATTTTACGGAATCGCACGGTGAACTGCCGATCCGGAAACAGCTGGAAGAAAAAGCAGCAACGGAGGAAGGCGCGGCAGAACTGTACCGGGAACTTTCCGAGGTTGATCCTGCTTCCGCGGAGACGATTCACCCGAATAATGTAAAACGTGTAATCCGGGCGCTGGAATATTATCACGAGACAGGACAGAAGATTTCGGAGCACAACGAGGAGCAGAAGCAGAAGGAATCTCCGTACTGTTCTGCTTATTTTGTGCTGAACGACGAACGTTCGATTCTGTATGACCGCATTGACAGGCGCGTCGATCAGATGATCTGCGACGGACTGGTTGATGAAGTTTTCCGTTTGAAAGAAATGGGATACACAAGAGATCTTGTCTCCATGCAGGGACTGGGCTACAAAGAACTGTTCCCGTATCTTGCGGGCGAATGCACGCTGGAGGAGGCCGTCTATATCATCAAGCGGGACACCCGTCATTTTGCCAAACGGCAGCTGACCTGGTTCCGACGGGAAAAGGATGTGATCTGGCTGAACAAGCCGGATTTTGACTACGACGAAGAAAAAATATTATCATATATGCTGGATCGCTGGAACGAAATCGTTTCGGCCGATGCAAAGGAAGAAGGAGAACAATCATGTTGACAGAAAAAGCTGCTATGTACAGCACACTTGGCATTTCCAAAGAGGTTTTCGCATTTGGAACGAAAATTGAGGAAGAATTAAAAGAGCGTTTTGCAAAAATTGATGAAATCGCAGAATACAACCAGTTAAAGGTCATCCACGCCATGCAGGCAAGCAAGGTCAGCGAGGCATGCTTATATGGAACCACAGGATACGGATACAATGACCTGGGACGTGATACGCTGGAGCAGGTCTATGCAACGTGCTTCGGCACTGAGGATGCACTGGTACGCCCGCAGATCGCCTGCGGAACCCATGCGCTTGCAACGGCGCTTTCCGGAAATCTCCGCCCGGGCGACGAACTGCTTTCTCCTGTTGGAAAACCATACGACACCCTTGAGGAAGTGATCGGCATCCGCCCGTCCGTCGGATCTCTTGCGGAATATGGCGTAACTTACCGCCAGGTAGATTTAAAAGAGGACGGCTCTTTCGATTACGAAGGAATCAAAAATGCCATCAACAAAAAGACAAAGATGGTGACGATTCAGAGGTCGAAAGGATATCAGACCAGACCGACGCTTTCTGTTACCCGCATCGGTGAACTGATTGCATTTATTAAAAATATCAAACCAGATGTCATCTGTATGGTCGATAACTGCTACGGCGAGTTCGTGGAGACGATCGAACCGACCAATGTCGGTGCAGATCTGATGGTCGGATCCCTGATCAAAAACCCGGGCGGCGGACTGGCTCCGGCCGGCGGTTACATTGTTGGAAAGAAAAAGTACGTGGAAAATGCAGCATACCGTCTGCTCTCCCCGGGACTTGGAAAAGAGGTTGGCGCAACACTCGGTGTGAACGGTTCCTTCTACCAGGGATTCTTCCTGGCACCGACCGTTACCGCAGCGGCATTAAAAGGTGCTGTCTTTGCTGCAAATGTTTATGAGAAACTGGGATTTGCCGTTGTTCCAAACGGAACCGAGAGCCGTCACGACATCATTCAGGCGGTAACCTTTGGAAAACCGGAAGGCGTCATCGCATTCTGCCAGGGTATCCAGGCAGCTGCCCCGGTCGACAGCTTCGTTTCCCCGGAACCTTGGGATATGCCAGGTTACGACAGCCCAGTTATCATGGCAGCTGGCGCTTTCGTGCAGGGCTCTTCCATTGAACTTTCTGCCGATGGACCGATCAAACCGCCGTACGCTGTCTATTTTCAGGGTGGGCTTACGTGGCAGCACGCAAAATTCGGTATTCTGATGAGTCTTCAGAAACTCGTCGATGCCGGTATGGTGACATTATAATGGCAAAAATGTGGTAATTATCGGCGGCGGCGCGAGCGGACTGATGGCGGCAATTTGGGCCTCACGTCTCGGTGCCGCGGTCACCGTTCTGGAAAAGAACGATAAACCGGGCAGAAAGCTTCTTGCGACCGGAAACGGACGGTGTAATTTTACCAATCGTTATCAGGATGCATCGTGCTACCGCACGGGAAATCAGGAGCGTGCATCACGGGTTCTCGAACAGTTTACCGAACAGGACACCGAACAGTTTTTTGAACAGCTCGGCATCCGCATCCGGAGCCGTGAAGGCTGGCTTTATCCGGCCAGCGAGCAGGCACAGTCCGTTCTTGATCTGCTGGTTTTGGAAGCCAGATTCCGAAAGGTAAAAATCAAGACACGGGAAACGGCTGTTGCAGTGGAAAAAGCCGAAAATGGTTATCTGGTGCGCACCGAAGGATGGCAGTACCCGGCTGACAGCGTCATCATCTGCTGCGGAAGCTGTGCTTCCCAGATCGCCGGTTCCGACGGAGATACACTTCGATTTGCCGATCAGCTTCAGCTCGCTTCGATTCCGTTTTCCCCGGCCCTCTGCCCGCTCCGCTGCAAAGGAAACCAGTTTTCCTCCTGGGCGGGTGTTCGGGTGCGCGCGAAGATTACGCTTCTGGTTGAAAATCAGGAGATTCTGACGGAACAGGGAGAGCTGCAGCTTACCGACTACGGTGTCTCCGGCATCCCGGTATTCCAGATTTCCCGGTTCGCTGTGCGTGCCTGCATGCAGAAAAAACGCGCTGAACTTCTCGTAGACTTCTTTCCGGAACTGACGGAATCGGAGCTTACTGCAGAACTTGTCAGACGGCAGGAAATCTGCCCGTATAAAGCGCCAAAAGAGCTTCTGATCGGTCTTCTTCCGGAAAAACTCATTCCGGTTCTGATCGGAAAGAAAAAGACTCCGGAAGAAATGGCAGGCGCCATCAAATCATATCGTTTACAGATCACCGGCCAGACCGACTTTGGAAAAGCCCAGGTGTGTGCGGGCGGCATCACGCTCGACCAGCTTACGGATTCTCTGGAATCGGTACAGCACCCTGGTATTTTCTTTGCGGGAGAAGCCTGGACGTCGACGGCGTCTGCGGCGGCTACAATCTCCAATGGGCCTGGTCCAGCGGAAGTGCAGCCGGAAGAGCTGCAGCAGGAGAACATGCATGATTCGGATACAGCAATTAAAGCTCCAGTCACCCACACACAGGAGGAACTGGAACAGAAAATAAGAAAAACACTGAAAATCGGAAAACACGATCTGCAGGAAATTGAGCTCTTACGCCGCTCAATTGATGCCAGAAAGAAATCCGAATTAAAATACGTTTATCAGCTTGATGTAAAAGTAAAAGATGAGAACGCCGTACTGCGGAAGGCGAAAAATAACCAGATCGTAAAAGCGGAGAAAAAGCCATATGTGTTCCCAAAATCCGGAGAACAGACTCTTGTTCACCGGCCGGTTATTATCGGAAGCGGTCCGGCAGGGCTTTTTTGTGCCTATGTTCTCGCAAAGCATGGCTACCGTCCGCTCGTTCTGGAGCGCGGCGAATCTGCAGAACAGAGAAAGAAAAGTGTCGATGCGTTCTGGAAAACCGGCGTTCTGAACCCGGAATCGAACGTACAGTTCGGAGAGGGCGGCGCCGGTACGTTTTCGGATGGAAAATTAAACACTTCGGTGAAAGATCCATCCGGCAGAAACCGTGAGGTACTCCGGATCTTCACGGAATGCGGGGCACCGGAAGAAATTCTGTACGATCAGAAACCGCACCTTGGCACCGATCAGCTCATCGGAATTGTGACAACGATGCGGAAAAAGATCGAGGCATGGGGCGGAGAAGTCCGTTTCGGAGCAAAAGTGACGGACTTTGGGATTGAAAACGGCAGACTCACTTCTGTAACCGTCAATGAAACCGAGAAGATTGCCGCTGAGACGGCAGTCCTTGCGATCGGCCACTCTGCACGCGATACCTTCTTTAAACTCTGCGAAAATAAGATCTCCATGGAAGCAAAATCCTTCGCTGTCGGCGTCCGCATTGAGCATCCGCAGAAGATGATCACGGAGGATCAGTACGGACCGGAGGCACCGGATTTTCTTGGGGCAGCACCGTATAAGCTCACCAATCAGTGTGAAAACGGAAGAGGCGTGTACTCATTCTGCATGTGTCCCGGCGGCTATGTTGTCAACGCATCCTCGGAAGCGGAACGCACCTGCGTCAACGGTATGAGTTATTCTGACCGGGAAGGTAAAAATGCGAACAGCGCTATGATTGTCACCGTAACACCGGAAGACTACCGCCCGTACCATGTAGAGGGAACGCCGGACGTACTCGATGGTGTGGCATTCCAGAGAGCGCTTGAACACGCTGCGTGGGAAGCCGGAAAAGGCAAAGTTCCGGTGCAGCTTTTTGGTGATTTCTGTGAAAACAGAGTTTCTACAGCACTTGGAGAGGTAACCCCTTCCATTTGCGGAGAATGGACTTTCGCCAATCTGCGGGAAGTTCTTCCGACGTTTATCGGAGACTCCCTTGTGGAAGGCATTCGTGCATCTGAGCGGAAAATCCACGGCTTTTCCCGTCCGGACGCCGTTCTTTCCGGCGTGGAAGCGCGTACCTCGTCACCGGTCCGCATTGTAAGAAATGAAACGCTCGAAAGTCCGTCGCTTACCGGTCTTTACCCGTGCGGAGAGGGCGCAGGCTATGCGGGAGGCATCACTTCCGCAGCCATGGACGGATTAAAAACGGCAGAGGAAATTGCAAAAAAATATATGAATTTTTTCATAATTCCTATACATCTGCGGAAAGTTGTGCTAGAATGATGGG
>ENA-OQED01000358-OQED01000358.1-human-gut-metagenome-genome-assembly--contig:-NODE-358-length-18336-cov-1.311220_pt1 | contig 18336 bp, 23 predicted proteins | sample MGYA00242790_ERZ504625 | MGnify/ENA primary metagenome ERZ504625 (study PRJEB26092, sample SAMD00036345) | human gut metagenome | host: Homo sapiens | study: EMG produced TPA metagenomics assembly of...
CTTCCTTCACGATAGGATTCCTTACGTGCGATCTCAGCACCGCCAAGGCGACCGCTGCAAGCGATCTTGATGCCCTTAGCGCCGAGACGCATCGTGCGGCCAACGGCCTGCTTCATCGCACGGCGGAAAGCGATGCGGCGCTCGAGCTGCTGAGCGATGTTCTCAGCGACGAGCGTAGCGTCCATATCCGGCTGCTTGATCTCTGCGATGTTGATGTCCACGCGCTTCGTCGTGTACTTCTTCAGACCTTCTTTGATCTGCTCAATGCCCGAACCGCCACGGCCGATGACCATGCCCGGCTTAGCCGTATGGATCGTGAGCTTCAGACGGTTCTTGCTGCGCTCCGTCTCGATTCTGGACACACCGGCTGCCTGAAGGCTCTGCTTCAGATAGTCACGGATTTTGATATCTTCATGCAGGTTCTCTGCAAAATCTTTGTCTGCATACCACTTAGCATCCCAGTCTTGACGACGCCAAGACGAATACCATGCGGATTTACTTTCTGACCCAAACCGTTTCCCTCCTTGCTCAGTTCTTCTCGTCAACGACGATGGTTACATGGGACGTACGCTTCAAGATCTTGAACGCCTGTCCACGGGAACGCGGATGGATGCGCTTGAGCGTCGGGCCCTGATCAGCGAAAGCCGTCTTGACGTAGAGCTTCTCGACGTCCATATCAAAGTTGTTCTCAGCGTTTGCAACAGCAGAACGCAGGACTTTCTCAACTACCTCGGCACCAGCCTTCGGCGTGAATTTCAGAATCGCGAACGCTTCAGCGACGTTCTTGCCACGGATGAGATCCATGACGACACGAACTTTGCGCGGAGCGATGCGAACATATTTAGCTACTGCTTTAGATTCCACAAGGATTCTCCTTTCGCAAAATTATTTCAGAGAGGTCTTTCTCTCTTCGCCGGCATGGCCTTTGAACGTGCGCGTCGGTGCGAACTCACCGAGCTTGTGGCCTACCATGTCTTCCGTGATGTAGACCGGCACGTGCTTGCGGCCATCATGGACGGCAATCGTGTGACCGACGAAATCCGGGAAAATCGTGGAGCTTCTCGACCAGGTCTTGACAACCTTCTTATCGTTAGCCTCGTTCAGGGCCGTGATCTTCTTCATCAGGCTCTCTGCAACGTAAGGTCCTTTTTTAATAGATCTTGACAAAGTGTCTCCTCCTTTCGTCAGGCGGCACTAGGCTGCCTGTCGATTTCTATTATTTTGTGCGTCCTTTGACGATGAGCTTGTCGGATGCTTTCTTGCGACGGGTCTTTGCACCCATAGCGCATTTGCCCCATTTCGTAACAGGGTGCTTGCGGCCAACAGGGGAGCGGCCCTCGCCGCCGCCGTGCGGATGGTCGTTCGGGTTCATCGCTACGCCGCGGTTCTCCGGGCGAACGCCGAGCCAACGGTTACGGCCAGCCTTACCGATCGTGATGTTCTCGTGTTCGAGATTGCCGACCTCGCCGATCGTGGCGCGGCAATTGATGTGCACCTTGCGGAGCTCACCAGACGGCATGCGGAGGAGTGCATAATCGCCTTCCTTAGCCATGAGCTGTGCGGACGTACCAGCACTGCGGACGAGCTGTGCGCCCTTGCCGATCTTGAGCTCGACATTGTGTACCGTCGTGCCGACCGGGATGTTCTTGAGCGGGAGTGCGTTGCCGACCTTGATATCAGCGTCCGGGCCGGAAACGACCTGATCGCCGACCTTGAGGCCGTTCGGTGCGAGGATGTAGCGCTTCTCGCCGTCAACGTAGTTGAGCAGAGCGATGCGGGCGCTGCGGTTCGGATCGTACTCAATCGTAGCGACGCGAGCCGGGATACCGTCCTTCGTGCGCTTGAAGTCGATCACGCGATAGAGGCGCTTATGGCCGCCGCCCTGATGGCGGACGGTCAGGCGGCCCTGCTGGTTACGGCCGCCGTTCTTCTTCAGGCGTTCCGTCAGGGACTTCTCAGGCTTGCTTGCCGTGATCTCATCGAACGATGCGACCGTCATGAAGCGTCGGCCTGCAGAATATGGTTTAAAACTCTTTACTGCCACTTAAATGTACCTCCTTTTCTCGATTATGCCTCGAAGAACTCGATGCTTTCGCCAGCAGCGAGCTTCACGATGGCTTTTTTATAGTCAGGGCGCTTGCCAGACGTGCGGCCCATGCGTTTCGTTTTGCCAAGTACGTTGACCGTATTGACTTTCTCAACTTTGACTTTGAAGATCTCAGCGACTGCTTTGGCAATCTCGATCTTGTTGGCTGCTTTCGCAACAACGAAGACGTACTTGCCTTCAGCCATGAGCTGAGTCGTTCTCTCAGTGATCAGCGGACGGATCAGGATATCACGTGCTTCCATTATGCGAATACCTCCTCGATACGGGTGATGGCATCCTTCGTGATGAACAGCTTGTCATGATGAAGGATATCATAGACATTCAGGCCAAGAGCCTGGATGGCTTTCGCACCCGGGATGTTGCGTGCGGATTTCTCGACGTTCTCAGCTTCATCAGCCGTGATGAAGAGGGCCTTGGAATCGACGCCGAAGTCACCGAGCATCTTGACAACCTGCTTCGTCTTCGGAGCATCGAAGTTGAGGCTCTCGAGAACGATGAGGTCGCCGCTCTTGACTTTATCGGAGAGTGCGCACTTGAGTGCGAGGCGACGCTGCTTGCGCGGCATGCTGAACGCATACTTGCGCGGATGCGGTCCGAAGACCGTACCACCGCCAACCCACAGCGGGCTGCGCGTCGAACCAGCACGTGCACGGCCCGTGCCCTTCTGCTTCCACGGCTTACGGCCGCCACCGCGGACAAAGCCGCGCGTCTTCGTGGCATGCGTGCCGAGGCGCTGAGCTGCGAGCTGCATCACGACGGCCTGATGCAGGAGGCCTGCATTCATCTCTACGCCGAAGATGCTGTCATTCAATTCGATATCGCCAACCTGATTGTTGGTGATGTCATAAACTGCTACTGTAGCCATAATTGTTGGTGTCCTCCTTCCAATCAGTTTTTGCCCGGCTTAACGGTGTTCTTGATCACAACGAAGCTCTTCTTCGGGCCCGGAATAGCACCCTTGATGAGGATGAGGTTGCGGTCTGCATCGACACGGACGACCGTGAGGCGCTGAACCGTAACGCGCTCGCCACCCATGCGGCCCGGCAGCTTCTTGCCCTTGAGGACACGTCCGCCAGGACCGGAGATCATAGCACCCGTGGAACCCGGCTCACGATGGGACTTGGAGCCATGGCCCATAGGACCGCGAGCGAAGTTGTGACGCTTGATACCGCCGGCAAAACCCTTGCCCTTGGAAGTACCCGTAACATCAACAAGTTCTCCAGCACTAAATATGTCAACGCCGATGGTGTCACCGACTTTGTATTCAGAAGCATCTGCAAGACGCATCTCGCGAATGAACTTTACAGGCTGACGCCTGCCTTCTCGAAATGGCCTTTCAGGGGTTTGTTCACTTTATTTTCTTTAACTTCACCGAAGCCGAGCTGTACTGCATTATAGCCGTCGGACTCAACCGTCTTGTTCTGGATGACGATGTTGTTGCCAGACTCTACGACCGTAACCGGGACAACCTTGCCTTCTTCCGTGAAGATCTGAGTCATACCAAGTTTTCTACCTAAGATAGCTTTCGACATTCATTCCACCTCCTCAGATTAAAGTTTGATCTCGATGTCTACGCCTGCCGGCAGGTCAAGACGCATCAGAGCATCGACCGTCTTGTTGGTCGGCTGCAGGATGTCGATCAGGCGCTTATGCGTGCGCATTTCAAACTGCTCACGGCTGTCCTTGTTGACATGCGGGGAACGCAGGATCGTGTAGATGTTCTTTTCCGTCGGAAGAGGAATCGGACCGGATACCATTGCACCAGTCTTCTTTGCCGTATCGACAATCTTTACGGCACTCTGATCGAGGGCTTTATGATCATAAGCCTTCAAACGGATTCTGATTTTCTGCTGTTTAGACAATTTGTTTTTCCTCCTTATCGTCCAGGCTCTTGGCCCAAACATTTCTCCGTAACAGTTCCCTCGGGTACACCCGAGCCATCTGCACGTCATCGCATTGGGGGGTACCATATTGATTTTAACCTTTAAATAAGAGCGGCGCTCGCGTCGCTCTTATGAAAAGATTAAGTTGAAAGATTAGCCTTCGACTTCCGTTACGCGGCCAGCACCAACCGTGTGACCACCTTCGCGGATAGCGAAGCGCAGGCCCTTCTCGATAGCGATCGGGGTGATGAGCTCAACTTCCATCTCGACGTTATCGCCAGGCATAACCATCTCCGTGCCTTCCGGCAGTTTGACTACGCCAGTTACGTCCGTCGTGCGGAAGTAGAACTGCGGGCGATAGTTCGTGAAGAACGGCGTATGACGGCCGCCTTCTTCTTTCGTCAGGACATAGACCTGAGCCTTGAACTTCGTGTGCGGATGAATCGTGCCCGGCTTTGCGAGAACCTGGCCACGCTCGATCTCTTTGCGGTCGATACCACGGAGCAGAGCACCGATGTTGTCGCCAGCCTCAGCGAAATCAAGCATCTTGCGGAACATCTCGATGCCCGTGACAACCGTCTGACGCGGCTCGTCCTGCAGACCAACGATCTCAACCGTATCGTTCATCTTGAGCTCACCACGCTCAACGCGGCCCGTTGCAACCGTACCACGGCCCGTGATCGTGAAGACATCCTCGACCGGCATCAGGAACGGCTTAGCGTTGTCGCGCTCCGGCGTCGGGATGTAGTCATCAACAGCTTCCATGAGCTTGATGATGTTCTTCTTCTGCTCTTCGTCGTCTTCGAGGGCCTTCAGAGCGGAACCAGCGATTACAGGGATGTCATCGCCCGGGAAATCGTAGCTGGAGAGCAGCTCGCGAACTTCCATCTCGACGAGCTCGAGGAGCTCCGGATCGTCAACCTGGTCAACCTTGTTGAGGAAGACAACGATTGCCGGAACACCGACCTGGCGAGCGAGCAGGATGTGCTCACGCGTCTGCGGCATCGGGCCATCAGCAGCGGAAACGACGAGGATAGCACCATCCATCTGAGCGGCGCCCGTGATCATGTTCTTGACGTAGTCAGCGTGGCCCGGGCAGTCAACGTGTGCATAGTGACGTTTCGGCGTCTCATACTCAACGTGTGCCGTGTTGATCGTGATACCGCGCTCGCGCTCCTCCGGAGCCTTATCGATATCAGCGTAATCTCGAAAGAAGCTTTGCAACCCGGAGTCTCGGAGAGAACCTTCGTGATTGCAGCCGTCAGCGTCGTCTTGCCATGGTCGACGTGACCGATGGTGCCGATGTTAACATGCGGTTTGGTTCTTTCAAACTTTTCTTTAGCCATTGTGATTTTTTCCTCCCTTATTCACCTTTGTTTTTTGCGACAATCTTGTCAGCAATATTTTTAGGAACTTCATCATAGTAAGCAACTTCCATGCTGTAGTTCCCTCGGCCCTGAGTCTTGGAACGCAGATCCGTCGAGTAACCGAACATCTCGGAGAGCGGAACGAAGCCCGTGATGACCTGGGAACCATTGCGCGCTTCCATACCATCGATACGGCCGCGGCGGGAGTTCAGATCGCCGATGACATCGCCCATGTACTCTTCCGGTACAGTGACTTCGACTTTTACATACGGCTCAAGCAGAACCGGATTTGCTTTTCAGCACCATTGCGGAAAGCCATGGAGCCGGCAACCTTGAAGGCTGCCTCAGAGGAGTCGACTTCGTGGAAGGAACCATCGAATACCGTTGCCTTGATGTCGACCATCGGATAACCAGCGACAACGCCAGCTCCATAGCCTGCTTGACACCATCTTCAATCGGCTTGATGAATTCTTTCGGGATAGCGCCGCCGACAACCTTGTTCTCGAACGAGAAGCCTTCGCCCGGCTCCTGCGGCTCGAGTTTAAGCCAGCAGTGACCGTACTGGCCGTGACCACCGGACTGGCGAACGAACTTACCTTCAGCCTCAACGGACTTGCGGATCGTCTCGCGGTATGCAACTTGGCGGCTCGCCGACTTTGCAGTCGACCTTGAACTCGCGGAGCATGCGGTCAACGATGATCTGCAGGTGAAGCTCACCCATGCCGGAGATGATCGTCTGGCCCGTCTCCTGGTCCGTGCGGACGCGGAAGGTCGGATCCTCTTCTGCGAGCTTCTGGAGTGCTACGCCCATCTTCTCCTGGTCGTTCTTCGTCGACGGCTCAACGGCAACGGAGATAACCGGATCCGGGAATACCATCGACTCGAGGATGATCGGATGCTCTTCATCGCAGAGCGTGTCGCCCGTCGTCGTATCCTTGAGACCGACGGCAGCAGCGATATCACCGCTGTAGACGCGGTCGATTTCCTTACGGTTGTTCGCATGCATCTGCAGGATACGGCCGATGCGCTCTTTCTTGCCCTTCGTGGAGTTGTACACGTAAGAGCCGCCATCGAGGATGCCGGAGTATACGCGGAAGAATGCGAGCTTGCCGACGTACGGATCCGTCATGATCTTGAATGCGAGAGCGGCGAACGGCTCATCGTCGCTCGACGGACGATGGTCCTCTTCGCCCGTTTCCGGGTTGATACCAGCGATCGGCGGAATATCCGTCGGAGCCGGCATGTAATCGACGATTGCATCGAGGAGCGGCTGGACACCCTTGTTGCGATAGGAAGTACCGCAGGTGACCGGGCAGAGCTTGCAGGAAACCGTACCCTTGCGGATAACAGCCTTGATCTCGTCTTCCGTGATCTCCTCGCCGCCGAGATATTTCTCCATGAAGTCATCATCGAGTTCGGAAAGAGCCTCGAGGAGGATTTCACGGTATTCTTCAGCCTGATCCTTCATGTCATCCGGAATCGCGACTTCATCTTCGACTTTGCCGAGGTCGTCTTCATAGACGATGGCTTCCATCTTGACGAGATCGATGATGCCCTTGAACGTGTCCTCAGCGCCAATCGGCAGCTGGATTGCAACTGCGTTTGCATTGAGGCGTTCCTTCATCATCTTGATGACATTGAAGAAGTCCGCGCCGGTGATGTCCATCTTGTTGACATAAGCCATACGCGGAACATTGTAATTCTCAGCCTGACGCCAAACGGTCTCAGTCTGAGGCTCAACGCCGCCGCGAGCAGTCAGGACTGCTACAGCGCCATCGAGTACGCGCAGGGAACGCTCAACCTCTACCGTGAAGTCCACGTGACCCGGTGTATCAATGATGTTGATGCGATGATTTTTCCAATGGCAGGTCGTTGCAGCGGACGTGATCGTAATACCACGCTCCTGCTCCTGAACCATCCAGTCCATCGTTGCAGCACCATCATGTACTTCACCGATCTTGTGGTTGACACCCGTGTAGAAGAGGATACGCTCCGTGGTCGTCGTCTTACCGGCATCGATGTGAGCCATGATACCGATGTTACGAGTCTTTTCAAGGGAATACTCTCTTGCCACTTTTGTTCTCCTTCTTTGAACTCTCCTCCCGTCACAGCAGGAGAAGACTGAGTCTTACCAACGATAGTGAGCGAAAGCCTTGTTGGCCTCTGCCATCTTGTGCGTGTCTTCCTTCTTCTTGATTGCTGCACCCGTGTTGTTTGCAGCATCCATGAGCTCACCGGAAAGACGCTCATCCATCGTCTTCTCACCGCGGAGACGAGCATAGTTGACGAGCCAGCGAATGCCGAGCGTCATGCGGCGGTCCGGACGAACCTCGACCGGAACCTGGTAGTTAGCACCACCGACGCGGCGTGCGCGAACCTCGAGAACCGGCATAACGTTCTTGAGAGCAGTCTCAAAAACCTCGAGAGGATCCTTGCCCGTCTTGGCACGGATCGTCTCAAACGCATCGTAAACGACGCGCTCTGCAACGCTCTTCTTACCGGAGAGCATTACCTTATTGATGAATTTCGTAACCGTCTTGCTGTGGTACACCGGATCCGGCAGTACGTCGCGCTTCGGTACGGAACCTTTTCTTGGCATTGTTTTACCTCCTTCTTCATTAGCATATTTTCCTGCTCAGAGCAGGAACCGTTTCATTACTTCTTCTTCGCTTTAGCTTTCTTCGCACCGTACTTGGAACGACCCTGGCCGCGATCCTGCACACCGGCAGTATCGAGCGAGCCGCGGATGATGTGGTAACGAACACCTGGCAGGTCCTTGACACGACCGCCGCGAATCAGAACAACGCTATGCTCCTGAAGATTATGACCAATGCCTGGGATGTATGCGGTAACCTCGATGCTGTTCGTCAAACGAACACGGGCAACCTTACGCAGAGCCGAGTTCGGCTTCTTCGGCGTAGACGTGTAAACACGCGTGCAAACACCACGTTTCTGCGGGCAATTCTTGAGTGCTGGTGCTTTGGACTTCTCCTGCATGCTCTTTCTGCTCTTACGAACTAACTGATTGATAGTAGGCATACATGCACCTCCTTCCTTCATATTGAGAATTTATTATTTATCAAAACCCCGAAGCAGAGCTCCTGAGTTTTTAACAAATAGGCTGCTTGAGGACTGCCGCCGCTGCCGCGCCGACCTCAATGCCACATGCATTGCCGAGGTCAGCCATCGTCGCCGCACGCTCGACCGGGACATCCTGTTCCCGGCAGAGGATCTGCAGCGGTCCGATGACGCGTTCATCTGCATCATCGGCGACGAAGACGCATTCCGCATCCCCGCGCTTCACAGCTTTGGAAACCTGCTTGATACCCATTACCCGACTGGCGCTTTTCAGTGCATCCAGTGTCATTGCTTTCACTCTCCTGTATCACTAAATCGTGCGCTTGAATCAGGCACTCCTATAATATAACACCCTCCAAAACCCTTGTCAACACTTATTTTATAAAGTTTTGTGTGTCCACGCTGTCTAGCGTATCATTTTTATGAACACGCGCAAAAACAGCACTTTTATTCCTCGTACAGAGGACATTGCTGGCAAAAGTATACAAAAAATAAAAGGCCCGCAGACTGCGGACCTTTTTATGTATACAGAGCGACTCGACCGCCCTGTGGCTATGCGATTCGATTACTTGTTGGCAGCGATGACCTTCATGGCAACCTCAACGACATGCTGTTTCGTGAAGCCGAACTTCTCGAAGAGCTGTGCCGCCGGTGCCGAAGCGCCGAAGCTCTCCATGCAGACCGTCGCGCCGTCGAGGCCGACGTAACGGCCCCAGCCGAAGCTCGAGAGCGCCTCGACAGCGACGCGCGCGCGGACATCCTTCGGCAGGACGCTCTCCTTGTACTCAGCGCTCTGCTGCTCAAAGAGATCCATGCACGGCATCGAGACGACGCGGACGTCGATGCCGCTCTTGGCGAGCTCTTCCTGTGCCTCGATGGCCAGCGATACCTCAGAGCCCGTGCCGATGAGGATACCGGCCATGTTCGCCGGATCCTTCGCCTCGGAGACGACATAAGCACCCTTGAGGGCATCCTTGCTCGAGCCCGGGAGCTGCGGCAGGTTCTGGCGCGTGAGCACGAGAGCCGTCGGCGTCTTCGTAGACGTCACAGCGAGGTACCAGCCGGCAGCCGTCTCCGTTGCATCAGCCGGACGGAAGACATTGATGTTCGGCAGGGCGCGCAGCATGGCCATCTGCTCGATTGGCTCATGCGTCGGGCCATCCTCGCCGACACCGATGCTGTCGTGCGTGAAGACGTACGTCACCGGCAGGCCCATCAGGGCAGCCAGGCGGACCATCGGCTTCGTGTAGTCACTGAAGACGAAGAACGTCGCGACATAGGCGCGCAGGCCGCCGTGGAGCATCAGGCCATTGGCAATCGCGGCCATGGCGAGCTCGCGGACGCCGAAATGCAGGTTGCGGCCCGCATAGTTGAACTTGCTGAAGTCCCCCTCGCCTTCCATATGCGTCTTGTTCGACGGTGCGAGGTCGGCACTGCCGCCGATGAGGTTCGGCATGATGTCCTTGAGGCGGTTGATCATCTTGCCGGAGAGATTGCGCGTTGCGACAGCCTTGTCCTCATAAGCCCAGAACTCATCGCTGTTGTAGAGCGCCTCGGCATTGACAGCCGTGTGGTACTTCTCCCAGCGAGCCTTGTCCTCCGGGAACTTCTCGCAGTACTCAGCGAACATCTTGTTCCAGGCCGCCTCTGCCTCCTCGCCCTTCTTGGCGAGGTCTGCATAGTGATCGTAGACATCCTGCGGGATGTTGAACGACTTCTCCGGTTCCGGCCAGCCGAGGTTCTCCTTCATAGCTTTGACGTTCTCCTCACCGAGCGGCTCGCCGTGAGCGCTGGCCTTGCCCTGCTTGGCCGGGCAGCCGTAGCCGATCTGCGTCTTGACCGTGATGAAGGATGGATGCTCCTTGTCAGCCTTCGCTTCTTCTATGGCCTTGCCGATGGCCTCGAGATCATTGCCGTCCTCGACTGTGATCGTCTGGAACCCAAAGGCGCGCATACGAGCCTGGACATCCTCCGTGAAGGCGATGTCCGTGTTGCCCTCGATGGAGATCTTGTTGGAATCGTAGAGGATGATGAGCTTCGAGAGGCCAAGCGTGCCAGCGAGCGAGAACGCCTCCGAGGAGATGCCTTCCATCATGCAGCCGTCGCCGCCGAGCGCGAACGTGTAATGGTCGACAACTGGGTAACCCGGGCGGTTGAACATCGAAGCGAGGTGTGCCTCTGCCATCGCCATGCCGACAGCCATGCCCATGCCTGCGCCGAGCGGGCCCGTCGTGGCTTCGACGCCGACCGTGTGACCGTACTCCGGATGGCCCGGCGTCAGCGAGCCCATCTGGCGGAACTCTTTCATATCATCCATCGTCAGGCCATAGCCGTAGAAATGGAGCAGCGAATAAAGCAGCGTCGAACCGTGGCCGCCCGACAGGATGAAGCGGTCGCGGTTGGCCCATTTCGGGTCCTTGGCATTGTGGTTCATGTGATTTGCCCAGAGCTCATACGCCATCGGGGCGCTGCCGAGCGGCAGGCCCGGATGACCGGATTTTGCCTTCTGGATTGCATCTGCTGCGAGCACGCGGATCGCATTCACGCATTTCGTATCGATGTTACTCAAAGTGTATCTCTCCTTACCACTTGATTCTGAAAATTCCTGATGAATCCTCTCACTCCATCTATTCTACAAGATTTTATATAAAAAGTACAGTAGGTTGTAGAAATTTTATATGACTTGGTACCAATTCCATGGTGTTCAGCGTATATCAGGACGAAGTGCGACAGCCTTTCCCATATAGATGTGGTGGATATCACGCTGTGCTTTCCCCGTATCGGCGAGCACGAGCACGCGAATGCACTTCTCCAGACTGCCCTCAATCGCACATTGACGCGCGTCAAAGAGCGGCACGAGGTCGAAGCCCGGCAGCTGGCGCACACCAGCCGTCGGGAAAGCCGCCGTGAGATCTTCCGTCATGCTGAAGATCACCGCACCGATATCCTCCGGTGCCAGTTCATTGCGCTCGATGAGCTCCTGCATCATCGCCTTGGCCGCCTGCCAGATGGCAGCTTTCTCGTTCTTCTCCACGGTGATTGCACCGCGCACACCTCTCATGCCCATGATGTTCCACTCCTTCTGCCTATGCCCCCATGTCCTGCGCATGGGCTGCGATCAAAAACTGCTTTCTATCACATTTTACCATGATGCGCCGAATACCGCCACCGCAAAACCATAGACAAAAGGCCCGCCGCAATGCGGCGGGTCTTGGAGCTAGGCTCCTTTGTGTATTTCCCAGATCAGGCGGATGCTCAGCACGAAGGCGATGAGGTACCCGAGGAAACCGAGCAGCGGAATCTCCATGATCTTCGGCGTCATATTCGTCGTGCAGATCGTGCTGGATCCGAGGAGCAGCGCTGCGCAGAGCACAGCAAGAATGACCTTGTTGATCATCTTGTCCATGCGGTTCAGCGGCTCCTCCGAGCCCGTGAGGTCGAGGTTGACCTTCGTCTGGCCGCTCATCGTCATCTTGAGGATGTCCGAGATCTGTTCCGGCAGTTGTGCGGACTTGCGCATGAGCAGGAAGCCCTCGCGCTTGACCTTGTCCATCTCATCGTGCCAGCTGAAGTTCTTCTTGAAGTCGAGGGCGAGGCTCTTCGCGAAGATCTCGACGAAGCTGACCTTCGGGCAGCAGAGACGCATGACACCCTCGATCGTCAGGACACCGCGCGCGAACATCGAGAGCCCCTGCGGGCAGACGATGCGGTGGACGCGCAGGATATTCATGATCTGGCGCGTCAAGACGCCCATCTGCAGCGACTTGAGTCGAGTGAGCTGTACTGCGCCATCATCGAATCGATGTCCTGATAGAGCGCTGTGTGGTTGATGCGGCCGCGCACAACGCCCAGAGAGAGCACGGCGGCTTTCATCTCGAAGGTATCGTGATTCGCCAGCGCCATCACTGCCTTGCGTATGGCAATGCGGTCGCGGCTCGAGAGGCGCCCCATCATGCCGAGGTCCAGCCAGACGATGCGGCCGTTCTTCACCCAGATATTGCCCGGGTGTGGGTCGGCATGGAAGTAGCCGTCCTCGATGATCTGCTTGACGTAGTTCTCGCCGAGATGGCGCCCGAGCAGGTTGATGTCGTAGCCATTCGCGCGCAGCTTGTCGAAGTCATCGATGCGGATGCCGTCGACAAACTCCATGACGAGAATGTGCTGCGTCGAGAGCTGGCGGAAGACCCGTGGGCAGCTGACATAGTCGACATCGCGGTTGAGGTGCTCGAACTCTTCGATGTGGTCGGCCTCCATGAGGAAGTCCATCTCCTGTTTGGCGATCGTCCACATCTCGTCGAGGACCATGTTGAAGTCGAGGACATCCTGCGAGTGGCTGACGATCTTCAATAGCGTCGCCGCGCGCTTGAGGAGCACGATGTCCTTGCTCATGATCTCGTAGATGCCCGGCCGCTGCACCTTGATGACGACTTTCTCGCCTGAGGTCAGCACAGCGCGGTGCACCTGTGCGATGCTCGCCGAACCCAGCGCTTCCTCGTCGATGGAGCGGAAGATCTGAGACCAGCGGCGGCTGTACTCCTTCTCGATGACCTCGAGGATGATGGGAAACGGCAGCGGCTTCGCACCGGACTGCAGCTTCATGAGCTCATCGCAGTACTCCGGCGGCAGGAAGTCCGGCCGCATGCTCATGATCTGGCCGAGCTTGACAAATGTCGGACCGAGGTCCTCGAGGACCTGCCGCAGCTTCTCCGGCGTCATGCCGCGCACGACTTCGCGTCTGCGCAGGACACCGATCATCTCGCGCAGGCGCCCTGTAGCGCCCGCATCCTCTATCGCATTCTGCAAGAATTTATCGAGCATCCGTCATCGCCCATCCTTACATCCTTACATCTTCAGTGTCTAACGTCTTACTTCTTGTACTTCTCCTGGAGCTGCTGGCGCACCGTCTCATTCGCGAGGAAGTCATCGTACGTCGAGAGGCGGTCGACAACGCCGTCCGGCGTGATGTCGATGATGCGGTTCGCGATCGTCTGGACGAACTCGTGGTCGTGCGAGACGAAGAGCGCCGTGCCCTTGAAGGCGATCAAGCCGTTGTTGAGTGCCGTGATCGACTCGAGGTCGAGGTGGTTCGTCGGCTCATCGAGGAGCAGCACATTCGCGCCCGAGAGCATCATGCGCGAGAGCATGCAGCGCACGCGCTCGCCACCGGAAAGGACGGACGCCTTCTTCTGGCTCTCCTCGCCGGAGAACAGCATGCGGCCGAGGAAGCCGCGCACGAACGTCTCATCCGGATCCTTCGAATACTGGCGCAGCCAGTCGACAAGGTTGAGGTCGACGCCATCAAAGTAAGCCGAGTTGTCGGATGGCAGGTATGCCTGCGTCGTCGTCACGCCCCACTTGAACGTACCCTCGTCCGCCTGCTCCTCGCCCATGAGGATCTTGAAGAGCATCGTCTTGCCGATGCTGTTCGGGCCGACGAAAGCGACCTTGTCGCCGCGCTTCAGCGTGAAGCTGACATTCTTGAGGACCTGCTCACCGTCGACCGACTTGGAGATGCCGTCGACCTGGAGCAGCTGGTCTCCCGCCTCGCGGTCCGGCGTGAAGGCGATGTACGGATAGCGGCGCGAAGACGGCTTGATGTCCTCGACCTTGATCTTGTCGAGCAGCTTCTTGCGGCTCGTCGCCTGCTTGGACTTCGCTGCATTGGCGGCGAAGCGCGCGATGAGGTCTGCAGTTCCTTGATCTTCTCCTCGGCCTTCTTGTTCTGCTCCTTCTGCAGCTGCAGGGCAAGCTGGCTCGACTGATACCAGAAATCGTAGTTGCCCGCATAGAGCTTGATCTCGCCGAAGTCGACGTCGCAAATGTAGGTGCAGACCTGGTTGAGGAAGTGGCGGTCATGCGAGACGACGATGACCGTATTCGGGAAGTCGGCGAGGAAGTTCTCGAGCCAGTTGATCGACTCGACGTCGAGGTGGTTCGTCGGCTCGTCTAAGAGCAGGATGTCCGGGCTGCCGAAGAGCGCCTGGGCGAGCAGCACGCGGACCTTCTCCTTCGCCGTGAGGTCCGCCATCTTCATCGTGTGCTCCTCTTCGGGGATGCCGAGGCCATTCAACAGGCGCGCGGCCTCGGACTCTGCGTCCCAGCCGTTGAGCTCGGCGAACTCCGCCTCGAGCTCCGAAGCGCGCATGCCATCCTCTTCCGAGAAATCCGGCTTCGCGTAGAGCGCGTCCTTCTCGTCCATGATCTCCACGAGGCGCTTGTGGCCCATGATGACCGTGCGCAGGACCTCGTAGTCATCGTAGGCGTAGTGATCCTGCTGCAGGACAGCGAGGCGCTCGCCCGGCGTGATCTCGATTGTGCCGCCTGTCGGCTCAATGTCGCCTGCCAGCAATTTGAGGAAGGTGGACTTGCCGGCACCGTTCGCGCCGATGATGCCGTAGCAGTTGCCCGGCGTGAACTTGAGGTTGACGTCCTTGTAGAGGACGCGCTTGCCAAACTGGAGGCTGACATTATTGACTGTAATCATCGAGTGATTTCATCCCTTTCAATCTGGAAATAATTGCGATCTTGATTTCTTTATGCATGACAGAGGGCTCATGATGCCCCTGCATCATTCGGTCAGCATGGCTCGGAACATCGAGAGGATGCTCTGGCCGTACGTGTATCCCGGCACAGCCCAGCGGCCGTTGAGGTCTTCCCACGTGCCGAGCGTGCGCGTGCCGTAGGAGTCGCGCACGAGCTGGTAGCGCGGGTCGATGACCGGCTCGCTCGGCTCGCGCGTCGACGAATACGCCAAGAGGTGCTGGATGTGCGCGCGGACACCGAGCTGCGCCGTCGCGAAGAAAGCGCCCTTGACGCCGCCGCCCGTCGTCCCGAGGCCGCAGAAGTTGTTCTGCTGCGGGATGACATCGCCGCCGTAGCGGAAGAAGCCTGTCTCCTTGAGCGCCTGAGCAAAGGCGACGTCCGGGCGGATGCCCTCGCGCGCACCCTCTTCATAGTAGTACGAGACGAGCTGCTGCGGCGAAACGGTGATGTCCGGGTTCGGGTTGTTGCTCAAGAGGTAGCGCACGCACTGCTCCTGGCTCGCGAGCGGCGTGCCGATGATTGAGTTGTCGTAAGCCGAGATGGTCTGCGGCACGGAGAGCTGCGTCATCTGCTGCTCTGCCTGGCCCGCCGGGTAGAGGATGTTGTGGATGCGCGACTGGAAGTCGCTGCCGCCCGACAGTTCCTTTTCCGATGTCGCGTGCAGCTGATCCTCACCGCGCAGATCCTGGCGGATGCCGATCTTCGGGTCGGCCTGATGCTTGCGGGAAGGTCTTTGTGCCTGCTTTGTCTCGTTCATGACATCCGGCACGGCTACCGTGACCTCAGCGCTGTTCTGCGGGGCCTTGTGGGCACGCTTTGCCTCTGTGACAGACGGCGCATAAAGCAGGAACGAGCCGAGAACGACTCCCGTTAACAGATATTTTCCATACGAATTCCAATGCATTAACACGAATCGAAACACTCCTTATACGATATACGAGTTACAAGATTGACCAGAAACCATAGAAAAAATACAAGAGGAAGGCCACCGCCAGCACGCGCAGGAAGCGGCTGACGTGCCCGCCCGACAGCAGGGTCAGGCTGACGTAAGCGATGCAGGCCGCCCCGAGACCTGCCGCAACGTCCTGCGTCAGCGGCAGGATGAGGAAGAGCAGCCCCGCTGCCACCTTGTCTGCAATACCGCCTGAGAACACCGGCTTCATGCGCAGCAGGAGTACGAGTCCCGCCCCGGCAAAGGCTGGAGCGAAGATGCTCGGGAACGAGGCCATCGACTGCAGCGTCGGCTCCATGAAGAGCAGGAGCGCTAGGAAAGCTGCCGTCCAGTACCCCATGCGGCCCGTGCGGCCGCCCATGGCCTGCCCCGCCGCCGACTCCGGCGCCGCCGTCAGCGGCATCGTGCCGAGCAGGCAGGCGATGAAACTCAGGCCACTCAGGGATAGCAGTGACCGTCCCATCTGCCCGTCATCAAGATGCGGAGCAAGTGCCTTGAGCCCTCCCCACCCCGAGAGGATGAGGAAGAGCGTGAGGACGAGTGAGAGGTCTGCATAATCACATACCTTTACATTTTCCCACCCGTTCATGAATATGAGCTGAAGGCCGGTGCGGTCAAGGCCCTCCGGCAGGAAAAAAGGCGCGTCCGGCAGGACCCAGAAGCCACCGGCAAAGGCGAGGACAGCGCTCGTGAGAACGCCGCCGAGCACGGCCCAGCGCGCTCCGACAGCCATGAGGGAGAGCATCGCGATGATGCCGACGAGACTGATATACGCGACAGGATCGGCCATATTGCCGAGCTGCACAGGACCCGTCGGCGAGCCCATGAGGAGGTGTCCCTGATAGAGGCCCTGCACGAGCAGCATGAGGCCGACAGCACCCTGAAGGCCGTCCGCGATGCACGTGGGGAAAAGCTGAACAAGTCTCGCCAGCCGTCCCGGCCGCTTCGAGAATACGGTAAAGGCGAGTGTCGCCGTCATGACGAGCGAGACGACAGCGCCCATAAAGAGCACCATCTGCCAGCTCACACCGTGCGCGAGCATGACGACGGCGACGAGCCACGAGGTCAGCGCCGCTCCCGGCGCCGCAGCGACGGGCAGACCAAGCCTCCCGAAGGCCAGCGTGCCCGCGAAGGCCATGAGCATCGAGGCCGTGTAGATGCCCATGAACGGCGCCCCCACCTGCGTCAGGAGCGTCGGCACGAGCAGCAGCGAGGCCGAAAGAGAGAGCGCTGCCAAAAAGCCCGGCAGCATTTCCTGCATGAGAACTCCTCCTTGAAATCAGACTAATATTTTCTATTTTATCATAGAATCCAAGGAATCTCCATCGATGTACAGGAACTCCTGCAAAAAGTCGGTGGGATTCAGGCAATCTCCATCGAATCGATGCTATAATGAAAAGACAAATACCAGCAAGATTGACTCTAGGAGGAATCACCATATGAAAAAATCCATGGGCATGGTCAAGGTGGCTGCTGCGCTCGCCATCGTCCTGCTCTTCCTCATCATCCATCTGGCAGACCCTGCCTTCCTGCCGCACCTCTTTGGGCTGCTCGCACGCGGCGACATCCAGGAGACAGCCGCCTACATCGCCTCCTTCGGCAAATGGGCCGTCATCTTCAGCTTTCTCTTGACGCTCTTCGTCAACGCGCTGGGCTTCCCTCCCGCCATCATCTTCTCAACGGCCAACACGCTGATCTTCGGCATCTTCTGGGGCATCTTCCTCTCCGTCACCGCCGAGACCGTCGGCGTCCTGCTGAGCTTCGTGCTGCTGCGCTTCTTCTTCCGCGATGCGGCCGAGAAGATCATCAACAAGCACCCGACCCTATCAAATCTCGATAAGTACAGCGGCAGGCGGGGCTTCGTCGTCATGCTGATTGCCCGCATGGTGCCGTACTTCCCCTCCATCCTGCTCAATGCGCTCGGCGCACTCTCCGCCATGTCGATGCGCGATTACGTCATCGCCTCCTTCGTCGGCAAATTCCCCTCGACGGGCATCGAGCCATCATTGGCCACGACACGCTCACGCATCAGGAAGACCCGACGCGCCTCATCGTCGTCTGCATCTTCGCCGTCATCCTGGTCGTGGGCGCCTGGATCTACGAGAGGCGAGCCGCCAAGCACGCGCCGGAAGCGTGATCAGACATTGCCGAGATGAACAAAGCGAAGCCTTGTCCCGGCAATCCGCCTGAGTCGCTGCAGCGTCTCAGCAGGCGTCATGGGGATATCTGAAAGGTAGCGCGGGAAGTAGCGCGAGAGGTGGAGCGGCAGCTCCGCTGAGATGCCCGCCAGCCACTCTGCCTCCGCCGCCATCTCCTCGGCCGCCATCGTTCTTTCCCGGTATCACGAGCGTCGTGACTTCCACATGGACGCCCTCTTCGGCCGCATCTCGATGGCGGCTTTCGTCG
>ENA-OQED01000359-OQED01000359.1-human-gut-metagenome-genome-assembly--contig:-NODE-359-length-18334-cov-1.161037_pt1 | contig 18334 bp, 18 predicted proteins | sample MGYA00242790_ERZ504625 | MGnify/ENA primary metagenome ERZ504625 (study PRJEB26092, sample SAMD00036345) | human gut metagenome | host: Homo sapiens | study: EMG produced TPA metagenomics assembly of...
TATAGAAATCATTTTATCACCTGCACAAAAACTTTTTATATCTGCACACCACTTTTGAATGTTGGTTTCAATGTTTTGCTTTCCTTCCAAGTGTGCCAAAACATGCCTTTTATTTAATAAATAAACGAAACAAATAACTTCCTGTGCAGTTCTTCGTCGCTCTTCATCACTAAAAAAATTCAACCCATCGTCTCGTATTTTAACACGTGAACTCACATAATCTTCATTAAACACATGAATACACTGCGTATCCACAAAAGCCATATCTTTTTCATCAAGTAATGTGGCTTGGACTATATCATCAACTACATCCCCTTTTGCCTTACGCACAGTATTAGAAATAGTACTTTTTCCAGAGCCATTTTTCCCGTAAAGACTGATATTCTATCTTCATTCATAAATAATTTCAGCTCTTTTTTCTTCATTAAAAAAGCCCCTTTAAACTTTATCTTTTTTAGCATTTTATCCTCCCATTTAAATCATTTGAAAATATTTGAACGCGTTTTTTATTGCATTTTCTTTTTCTTCTGTGCAGTTTGGCTGCTTAACATTTTCGTTCTTTCGCCGTATTACAATTCTCGCGCTCGATAATACCACACTTTGCTTTAATCTGAGCAATATTCAAACTGGATACTTTCAATCCATATCTATCAAGCACATACTGTTTAATTTCCGCATAAGTGGCTTTGCTCTCCGCAGCCGTCAAATCAAGCTCACTCATTTCCAATTCCACTTCTATATTCTGTTTTGTATGAAGTTTTGAAAGCAACACGATACTTTCAACGTATAAACCATTGTCCAAACCTATATGTATCAAAAACTTGTCTTTCTCTTTGTCTTTTACAATTTACCCTTAAAGTTATTTTTTACCATTTTTCTTCACTGTACTGTGAATATTTTTAATACTTTCCAAATATTCTTCTTCCACTGGCGATAAGTTCTGTACCTGATATTTCTTATATTCTTCTGTTGCTTTTTCAATTGCCTGTGCATGACTAATCGTTCCGGCTCCTTGCAACACTTTTTCACCTGTTGTTTTTAAAACATTATCAAGATGCTCCACATAATCTGCCATATACATAGGATTGTGGCGCATAGCTTGAATTTCCGCGAAATCAAAGTAACCTGATACAATATTATTTAGAATTTTCAATTCTTCATCATTAAGATAATTTTTTGCAATACTTATATCTTTCAATACAGGAAAATCACCAGAAAAACTTTTCAATCCCATAAAAGGCTGACTGGCGTCCGCACGCTCGTATATAACTTCTGCTGCTGTATGTCCATGTGCTGCATAATGTAATTTATTTTGTACCATCTTAAAAAACGCAATGGATTCACTACTCTTGGGATCATAATCAACACTTGTTGCATAAAGGTCAAGTACCTGTCGGTACATAACTTTTTCAGATGATCGGATATCCCGAATACGGTCTAATAACTCTTTCCAATAATTACCGCCACCCAGATTTTTCAGCCGTTCATCATCCATCGTAAAGCCTTTTTATCATATACTCTTTCAAACGTTCAGTAGCCCACCGACGGAAATTAGTAGCAATTATAGATTTTACTCTATATCCAAGAGAAATAATCATGTCAAGATTATAGTGTGTTGTATTATAGTTTTTTCCATCAGCCGCAGTTGTTCGGAATTTCCGAACAACTGAATCTTCTTCCAGTTCTCCTTCTTCAAAAATATGCTTGATATGCTCACTGATATTAGATTTGCTGGTTTGATAAAGCTCACATAATTGCGCCTGCGTAAGCCAAACAGTTTCATCCTCCAATTTCACATCAATCTTCGTATGTCCATCTTCCGTTTGATATATGAGAATTTCATTGTTGACAATATTGAAATTATCTTTTTTATTTTGCATCTGCAAGCCTCCTTTTATCATTAGGATTATTTTTTTATAATATATCTTTCTCTTCAAGCATATCAAAATCATCTGCAATTCCATATTCCGCAAGCACATTTTTCAGGCATTCTATATCGGAAATCAAAGAATCATCTGGCTCATCTTCAACAATATTGGTATGTGGACACACAGAACACAATGGATTATTTTCACTATTCCGTCTACCATGACCACCATCATTTTTTATCTCTTTTACAATCTGCCCATTAACAATTTCAAAATGTAAAGAAGTTTCTTCTGCATAGCCTGTTTCTGGTATAAATCGCTCCGTAAAGGCAAAATACTTAACTGTATGTCCTTCAAGAAATTTATCAAAATAGTTTTTGCGAATAAATACAGTTCCACCGATAGGATCTCTATAATATGAATTCTTATTGTTATTGCATATTATCACTTTTTCCTTATCTTGAGTTTCCCATGATAAATCTGAAACATTCAATTTAAGATTTAAAAAACTAACAATTTCTGATGGCGGCAGTACCAATGAAGTTTCCTCAAAAACTTCAGAGTGACCATTAATGTTCTTTACATCCTTGCAAAGCCAGGGTTTTAAAGTATTATCTGGATACGCCTTCAGTTCACCAAGATATTCTTCCAATTCAATAGTCAAATAGCGAGCATTGCCATCATCATTGATTGTTTCATTTTCCAAAGTACAACACCATAAATCATATGTATCTCTCCATCTCGTATCATATTTGTCTTCCTCGTGTAACGATACTCTGCCAGCCAACATTACCCATTCTTGATGCTTGAATTTTATTTTTTCAAGAAGATGCAATACATTTCTTCTGGTTAATTCAACATTTCGTACCCAATGAACATCACGTGGCACAGGCATCTCTAATGAGTTTATTACATAATCCCCCAGTCTTTCTATAAAATCCTGATACGTTGGAATTGGCGCTGTAATAATAACATCTTCCCCATATTCCAAAGGGTCATACACCTCATATCCAATACTATTCTGATTATTATTGTATGTAGCAAACTCATTTGTATAGTAGTTACACATCAAACTTCCATAATATAAACCTGTTGCAATGTCTACACACTTCATATATACAGAATTATGAAAATCTTCTTCCCACATATTCATAGATTTTCTATCCGCCGGAATGTTGAAATATTCAAAAACATATCTGAAAACAGTTTCAAAGCTTTCCAAAAAGGAGTTCATATCCATTGTTTCAATCTCTGCCATTGGTTTTATCTCTGGCATAATCATTTTTTCAAATGCCATTAATCCACTACACTTCCCACCGCAAACACAAGAATATTTTCTGCAGAGATAGTCGTTAATCTTTTCTATTTCATACTTATCGTTTATAAGGAAACGAGTGTGCATGTCTATATGATCTTTTCCCCAATATCTAAATGGCAAAAATCTTTATTCATAAGGTCAACGCTAAATAATATGTCATTCAAATAATCAGAAACAACAGCATCTTTATTATATTTAAATAAGTTTTTCCTGTTCCACTTAATATAAGAGTAAGGATTCCCAAAATAAGTGGAAATTCTGCGAATGCTTTTTGCTGTCAGATTATCCTGCTTTTCAATAATCTTATTATAAAAGTCTAGAATTTTACCGTTATCTCTTTTTGTTTGGCTCAGAACATAAATAATAGCTTCTCGTATATAAAAATCAAGAATTCTTTTATATTCAATAATAATTCTATCAACATAACCTTCATTCTTTGAAACCACCTCATATAGTAGTTTCATCGCTAAACATCTAACATCCTTATTAGGTGCCGCACAACAGAGCAATGCAAAATAAAATGCCTCATCGTCTCTCCTGTCTTCTCTGTCATTTAATGTTGTAAAATACAACACATTTTTCAACCTATTTTTTATCCCATTTTGGAAATGATACCCAGCCAATGTGTTTGACAAATCACATAACCTTTCACGGCTTGTACAATAATAATCAAATAAGTAATTGCTACAGTTAAATGGTTTGTCAGTATATCCCCCCATCGCCTGCAATAATGTACTATGGTCAATAGGTTTAAATATCCTCAGAAAAGTTGCAATATTCTCTCGTTTAAAATGAACTTTAACCAATGTATTAAAATCCAGATCCTCAATTAGCTCTGTACCAATTAATAAGTCCTTTATTTTCTCATAATCTGGAGACATATTATCGAATATTGCTATAATCAAAGCTTCTTCAAGATTATACAAAGACTCTACTTTTGATTTTATAATACTAATCTGTTCCTCATATTTTTTTCCTCTGATATCTTCAAATAAGGAACGGGCAATCAAAAAATCTGTCAAAGAGTCAATAACAAAGTAATATTGCTTTTTATTATCACTTTCATAGCAATCCATAAAACCCATCTGTATCATGGATGGAAGAAAGTTTTCTCCTGTTTTAATTACTGAGAGTAGACTGTTCTCATCAATACGTTTTTCCCCATTCCTATACATCCATTGAGCAACTCTTTTTGTATCTTTCCAAACATCTATACCTTGGCAAGTTAGGTGATCCTTAAACACCTTACCTATAGTCTTTTTTACATATTGCTCCAAAATAAAAGTGATAGACGCAATTCCATTTTCAGTTTCATCAACAATCTTTTTTGACGATAGTACATCACATAGCATGCTTAACAATAATGCATTATTTGAATACAAAATATCTTCATACATATATACATCCGGTACAGATAGCTTAAGTATTTCACTTAATGCGGATTCAAAGGATACACCTGGAAACTTATACTCATATTCTGATATTCCTTGATACTTTTTTAGAATCACATTATCCATTGAATTTGTTCTATACGATATTACAATTCGTATTCTAGGATATTTCTTTAGTTCCGTTAAAACACCTAGTAAATTATACTGACCTTCCTCAGACATTTCATTTATTGCATCAACGATAAAAACAAATCCTGTATGACTTGCTCTTATTATTTCTTCGACATCAATATTGTTTGTGTTCTTTTCAAACTTTCCATATATACACAAATGCTCAATATTTTTTTGTTCCAATTGCTCTTCAAAACATTTTATAAAATAACTCTTACCAATGCCACCTTCTCCTGAAATTAAACAAAAACTATGGAGTTTCACATATGTTTCTATTTCATATAAACTTAATCCGCACCAAGAATCTTTCAAATTATGTATATCTGAAATTCTCTTTGCTACTTCGTGTAAAAAAGTTGATTTTTCTGAAAAAAAAGCATCATACTTTGTCAACACTTTTTCTAACGATGCTATTTCATGTTCCACTTCCTTGTCTTTCTGATATTTTCTAACTTTTGGAAGTGCTCCCAAAAGATAATCCATAAATTCTGGAGCTTCCCATTTCATAACATATGCAGGGTCACTAATAGCTTTCATTCTATCTTTTTGATTTTTATTCAATACGTTATAATCCATGAAAACTCCCTTTCTTCAAAATGATTTCTTTAATTTTCCATTAACCCCACTGCTCTAATCGACTCCTGCCCCACCTTGCACTTACTATTAACCATAAATTAAAGTATATCGGCATCATAAAAAAACACAGTATATTCGTATTTACTCTTTATATCATTCCAAAATGCTCCAACGCATCCTCAATTGCCTTTCTCTTCTTTTCTGAACACTTCGGCTGTCTGGAATTTTCCGATTTTGGCAGGTTATAATTTGCCCTCTCAATAATGCCGCATTTCTGCTTAACCTGTGCGATATAGAGATTACTCACCTTCAATCCACTATGTTCCAACACATAATCCTTAATTTCCTCATAGGTTGCTTTGCTCTCCGCAGCCGTCAAATCAAGCTCGCTCATCTCCAATTCCACTTCAATATGTTTATTTGCTTTAAGTTTGGAAAGCAAACATACAACTTCCACATGATAAGTTCCCGGGAACAAATCCACCCCGCTGATCTTCTCCACTTTATATCCTCGTCCCTGTATCATCTCCAGATCACGTGCCAAACTGGTCGGTTTGCATGCGATATACACCAGACGCTCCACTCCGAAATTCAGAATCTTCATAAGTGCCTTCGGATTCACACCGTCTCTCGGTGGATCGAGCATGATCAGATCCGGAACTTCCCCCAGTTCATCAATGACTTTCAATACATCACCTGCCCAGAATGTACAATTGTCCAGATTATTTAACTTCGCATTTTCTTTTGCTGCTTCTACCGCTTCTTCTACAATCTCCACACCAACCACTTTCTTCGCAACCGGTGCAAGAATCTGTGCGATTGTTCCCGTTCCGCTGTACAAATCAAAGACAACTTTTTCATTCGTATCTCCGATGTATTCTCTGGCCGTCTCATACAAGACTTCTGCTCCCAGCGAATTGGTCTGGAAGAATGAGAATGGTGTGATCTTGAATTTTAATCCAAGTAATTCCTCGTAGAAATAATCCTGTCCGAACAAGACTTCTGTCCCTTCATCTTTTACGACATCTGCAAGGCTGTCGTTCTTGGTATGCAGGATTCCGACCAATGTTCCATCAAAGTTCATTGCTGTCATCTTTTTCAGCCATGCAGCCTTGAATGTCTGGATCTTTTTCATTGCCTCTGACGGGTCAACTCCGAGTTCTGCCGTATCGGATGCTGTAACCAGATCCACCAGGATCTCTCCTGTCTTTACTGCTTTTCTTACCAGCAGATGGCGGAAATATCCAACATGTCGCATGCGGTGATAATATGGAAGTCCTGATTCTCCCGCACATTCCAGTGTACATGCCAGAATCTTTCTGTAATCCTCATCTACGATCTGACAATCTGTCACATTTACAATATCATGAAACTTCCGCGTTTATGCATTCCAAGTGCCAGTGGTCCGTCTTTGTATTCATCTCCGAATGAAAATTCCATCTTGTTGCGGTATTCGGTTCTGACAGGACTTGGTTTGATGCCTTCCCAGATATACTCCCCGTCTACCGCTTCATCCATCATTTTTTTCACCTGCTCATTCTTCATGGCAAGCTGCTCTTCATACGGAAGATTCTGATAAGTACAGCCTCCGCACTGTCCGAAATGTGGACAGGCTGACGGAATCTCGCTGGCTGACGGTTCCAGTACTTCCAGAAGACGCCCTTCTGCCTTTCCTTTTCTGATCTTATTGACAGAAAACCTTACCTTCTGTCCCGGCACGCCATTCTTTACGACTACCCATCTGTCTTCTTCCGGCAGATAAATGCGCCCTTTATTTGGAAATTCTACGGATTCTATAATTCCTTCGTATACCTGTCCTTTTTTCATATCTATCCTTTCTGTCATAGCTTTTGTCTATTGCAATTTATTTCATTATCTTTACTATTTCTAGTTCTGTCTCTTGTTCCGCTTTTCTATCCTTTATATACTGCTTTCAGGATTGTCCCTTCCTGTTCCACTTTCACATGTTTCAGACTTTTCACATACTGATTGAACTGGGAATATCCATAATCGCGGATCTTAAAGTCTTTGTATTTTTCATACATTTTATTTCCCAGTGTACTGAGTTCTACTCCGGATCTTCCCGACTTTTTCACAATCTGTACGACGTAGCTGTCGATATTTTCCTTCAGATCCTGATCCTCTCTTAAAGTAACCGACACAATATTTCCATGTTTTACCATCTGGATTCTTGTGAATTCCTCCAGAAACTTGGACAGCATATTATACCCGTAACTCCGCACATCAAAGTCCGGGTAAAGACTGACCAGACGGCTTCCTACTTCACCGAGTCCGGTTGGCTTATTGATATCCTGATTCTCAATGATCATCTTAATGATCGCATCTTCAATCTTCTCTTTACTTCGTCTGTCATGTGTTGTCTCGCTCTTCGATGTTCCCGGATTCTGCTCACTCATCAGATTTTCCAGAATCGTAAACTTATCACACGCTTTCCTGAATGGCTCCGGAGTCTTATTTTCTCCCATGCCAATAACCATCTTTCCGCTCTCTCTAAGACGGCTGACGAGTCTTGTAAAGTCGCTGTCACTGGATACAATGCAAAATCCATCCACATCATTCGTATACAGGATATCCATCGCATCAATGATCATAGCTGAATCGGTAGAATTCTTTCCTTGTGTATAACTAAACTGCTGGATCGGCGTGATCGAGTTTGTCAGAAGTTCATCTTTCCAGCTTGAATGCTGTGTGCTCGTCCAGTCTCCGTATATTCTTTTATATGTAATGATCCCATATTTTGACAATTCTGTCAGGATCGGCTTGATGTATTTTGCTGATACATTGTCTGCATCAATCAGTAGTGCATAACACTGTTCCTGCATACCTTCTCTCTCTTCTTTCTATAAATATTATTGAATTTTCCATGCGGACGCACTTGAGATTGCAAAAGAAAAGCAGGCCAGTCGCCTTTCTTTTACCAGATCGGTTTCTAACCTGCTTCTTTCTTCACTTATTCATCCGCCCGGTTCTTATACCTGATCGTCATCATCGAAAAAGTCATCGTCGAAATCATCATCATCAAAATCATCCTCGAAGTCTTCCAGGTAATCCGGGGTAAAGAAGCAATATACTGCATAAGCGATTCCTGCAACTGCAGCTACAGCTCCGACTACTGCCAGAATCCAGAGTACGGTCTTACCGTGTTTGTCCTCTTCTTTTTTATTCATCAGTTCGCTAAGCTTGGATGCTGCAATAATATCTTCTACTTTACTCATGCTCCCACGTCCTTTCCTCTGCTCTTTCGGCAAATCATTCTTTACTTATTATAACACTTTACGTAGTGTATGACTACTTATTTTTCAGATTTTTCTCCTGTATCCCGGATAGATTCCGGATTGTTATACTTTCTGAAGTCTTGCAAATGTGGCAAACATCTTCTTCGTTCCGGGTCCGTCGAAGTGAACTGTTACTTCATAATCACGTCCGCCTTCAATGATTGCAGTTACCGTTCCTTCTCCGAATTTGATATGTCTGACACGGTCTCCCACTCCGTAAGGAAGCTTCCCGCCTTTTGGTGTCCCGAACTGCTGTACCGGCTTTGGTGCGGTAAATGCCTTCGTCTTAAATGTTTCTTTCGCCTGCATGAAAGAGGTCTTCACCCTTACCTGCTCACTTTCTTCTTTCTTCTCTTTTTTGCTGATGGTCCTGTCTCCAGAAGTTCCAATGGGATTTCTTTTAAGAAACGGGACATCTTCTTATACTGTGTCTCCCCATGTACATACGTTTTCTTGCACAGGTCAGTGTCAGATCTTTCTCTGCTCTTGTGATTCCTACATAACATAATCGTCTTTCTTCTTCCAGTTCTGCCGGGTCGTCTGCTGTGATCGTCATATAGCTCGGAAACAGTCCGTCTTCCATTCCTGCCAGATATACATGTGGGAATTCCAGACCTTTTGCACTATGTAATGTCATCAATACGACATAATCCGTACTTTCATCCAGACTGTCGATATCTGCTACCAAAGCTACATCCTCAAGAAATCCTCCAAGTGTCGGTGCTTCATTCTGTAGCGCACAGCTTTCTTCATAAGCAGCGATCTTATTGCGGAGTTCGTCTATATTTTCAATTCTTGATGTTGCCTCTTCACTCTCACATTCGTGGATCAGCGCATCGATATAACCAGTTTCTTTGATAACTTCCTCCAACAGTTCCAATACACTCATGTCTTCTGTATCATTCTTAAAATGCTCGATCATTGCAACGAACGATTCCAGTTTTGCCTGTCCTCTTCCGATGTTCGGGATCAGGTCTACGGCACGAAGTGCATCATAGAAGCTGCATTCTCTGGTTGATGCATATTCCTGCACACGGTTGATACTGGTCAGTCCGATACCTCGTTTTGGAACATTTACAATACGTCTGACAGCCAGATCATCTCTTCCGTTATCAATCGTCTTCAGATACGCAAGAAGATCCTTGATCTCGCGTCTCGCATAGAAGTTCACACCACCGATGACTTTATATGGAATACTGTCACGGACAAAACGTTCCTCGAACATACGGGACTGTGCATTGGTACGGTAAAGAACTGCATTATCTTTGTAGCTGCAGAGTTCTTTATTGACATGACGTCTGATGTCACCGACTACATATTCTGCCTCTTCATAAGCAGAATCAAACTGACGTAACTGGATCATATCTCCATCTTCATTCTCTGTCCAAAGCGTCTTGTCTTTTCTTCCCTGATTGTTCCGGATCACGGCATTGGCCGCATTCAGGATATTGCCGGTAGAACGGTAATTCTGCTCCAGCTTGATCACTTTAGTATCATCAAACACATGTTCAAAATCCAGGATGTTCTTAATGTTCGCACCGCGGAACTTATATATGGACTGGTCATCGTCTCCAACCACACACAGATTACGGTACTTGGATGCCAGCAGACGGATCAGTTCGAACTGTACTGTATTTGTATCCTGATACTCATCTACCATGATATAACGGAAACGCTCCTGATAATATTCCAGTACATCTTTCTGTGTCTGGAAAAGCTGCACGGTCTTAAACAACAGATCATCAAAATCTAATGCATTATTTGATCGGAGCTGTTTTTCATATTCTTCATATACTTCTGCAATTTTTTTCCGGCTGTAATCTCCTTCCGCACGCATACGGTATTCCTGTGGTGTCACCAGTTCATCCTTTGCTTTGGAAATCTCTGACAACAGTGCTCTTTCCCGGAACATCTTCGTATCTACCTGCAGAAGCTTACAAACCTCACGCATCAGTGTCTTTTGATCGTCACTGTCGTAGATTGTAAAGTTGGTATCATATCCGAGCAGATCAATATGGCGTCTTAAGATACGCACGCACATGGAATGGAAGGTGCTTACCCATATACTCTCTGATCCGTATCCAACCAATTTGTCGACACGTTCCCTCATCTCTCCGGCTGCTTTATTCGTAAATGTAATTGCAAGGATATTCCATGGATTCACCTGCTGCTCTTCAATTAAGTAAGCAATTCTGTGTGTCAGAACACGGGTCTTTCCGGATCCTGCTCCTGCAAGGATCAGAAGTGGTCCTTCTGTATGGAACACTGCTTCTCTTTGTTGTTCATTTAATGTATCGTATATACTCAATCTTATGGTTTCCTTTCTTTCCGGTTTTTTATTCTTCTTTTTTCTTTCCGGCCTGTTCTGCTTTCGTCATGGATTCATGCTCTCTTTTTATTTCTCTATAAAGAGCCGTTGATGTCCAGTTCTGATTCTTTGCAGTAACGATTGCCTTCAGCGGAACCTGTACTTTTTCTTTTTTCATCTGGAATAATAGCTTATCCAATATCCGATTGTCTGCCAGCAGCATAACAAGCATCTCTTCTTCAAAGTCTGTGATTTCTTCATTTTTTTCATTGTCTGTCCCGGAAGTTTCCTCCCTTGATGCCTCTTCCGCCACTTCTTCTTTCAGTCCGGTCAGTACTCCGATTGTCTTTGAATACTCTTCTTTTTCCACATATTTCACACGAAAACCAAGAAAACTTCCCAGCATGCCGATCTTTCTTCCCTTTTTCGTGCCTTTCAGATTATAACATAGCATGATTGATTTCATATGCATTCTACCCCTTTTCGAATGTCTGTTTCCATTATAGTTGCTTTGTCCGGGTTCTGCAAGAAACAATTTGGGACGGAGGATTTTAAAAAATCCTCCGTCCCAAATTAAAAAATGTCCTGTCCCTTTTTCATTTTCATTCATCATTCGATTCATTTACGCGCTGATCGCATTTCCCGTATACAGCTGATAATATCTGCCTTTCTCTTCGATCAGTTCATCATGTGTACCACGCTCAATGATTCTTCCCTGTTCCAGTACCATAATGCAGTCAGAATTGCGGACTGTCGATAATCTGTGAGCAATAACAAATGTTGTCCTTCCACGCATCAGCTTATCCATTCCATCCTGTACGATCCGTTCCGTTCTGGTATCGATGGAACTGGTTGCTTCATCAAGGATCAATACCGGAGGATCAGCAATAGCGGCTCTTGCAATTGCCAGAAGCTGGCGCTGTCCCTGGCTTAAATTTGCTCCGTCTCCGGTCAGCATCGTATCATAGCCTTTCGGGAGTCTTCGGATAAAGCTGTCGGCATTTGCAAGCTTTGCTGCTGCCACAATCTCTTCATCGGTCGCATCCAGTTTGCCAAAGCGGATATTGTCACGCACCGTTCCGGTGAATAAATGTGTATCCTGCAGAACAATCCCAAGTGAATGTCTGAGATCCGCTTTCTTAATCTTGTTAATGTTGATTCCATCATAACGGATCTTGCCGTCCTGGATATCATAGAAACGGTTGATCAGATTGGTGATCGTCGTCTTACCTGCTCCGGTCGATCCGACGAATGCAATCTTCTGTCCCGGTTTGGCATATAATTTGATATCATGCAATACAATCTTCTCATCATTATAACCGAAATCCACACCATTGAATACGACTTCACCTTTCACCTCCACATAATCCACACTGCCATCATTCTGATGTGTATGTTTCCATGCCCAGCGTTCGGTTCTTTCTTCACACTCTGTAAGCTTTCCGTCTTCTTCTTTCGCATTGACCAGTGTTACATATCCTTCATCCAGTTCTTCTTTTTCATCCATCAGCTTAAAAATACGGTCGGCCCCGGCCATTGCCATAACAATTGCATTCATCTGCATACTGATCTGGTTGATCGGCATACTGAAGCTCTTATTAAATGTCAGGAAGCTTGCCAGACCTCCGAGGGTAAAACCTCCGACCTTTCCAAGTGCCAGCACACCCCCGATGATCGCACAGATCACATAACTGATATTTCCGATCTGTGCATTGATCGGTCCTAAAAAGTTGGCAAATGTATTGGCTTTGTCTGCACTGACATATAGTTCATCATTCAGCTTCTTGAAGTTCTGCATGTTCTCCTCTTCATGGCAGAATACCTTTACCACCTTTTGTCCGTTCATCATCTCTTCGATATAACCGTTCACAGTTCCCAGGTCTTTCTGCTGTTTTGCAAAATATGCCCCGCTCTGTCCGGCAGATTTCTTTGAACAGAATACCATGATTCCGACCATGATCATCGTTACGACCGTAAGTGGGATACTTAAGATCAACATACTGACAAATACACTGATGATCGTAATCCCACTGTTCAGAAGCTGCGGCATACTCTGGCTGATCATCTGTCTTAATGTATCAATATCATTCGTATATACCGACATGATATCTCCATGTGCATGCGTATCAAAATACTTGACCGGTAGTTTCTCCATATGAGAGAACAGATCATTTCTTAAGTTGCGTAGTGTCCCTTGCGTCACATTGACCATCAGACGGTTATAACCGAATGTTGCCAGTACACCCAGTGCATAAAATGCTGCTACTCTGGCGATCGCATGTGCAAGCGGTGTAAAATTGGGGTTATCTGATAATAAAAATGGTGTGATATATTCGTCGATCAGGTTCTTCATGAACATCGTTCCCTGCACATTGCAAAGAACACTGACAACAATCAATACTACTACACTGATGCAGTGAAACTTATAATCTTTTAATACATATTTCATAAGGCGGAGGAATAATTCACCCGGATTTTTTACCTGTGCTTTCATTCCTCTCGGCTGTCTTCCCGGTCCCGGCATCTTATTCACCCTCCTTCTCGTCAAAATCGCCGCCACCACTGGTCTGTGATTCATAGACTTCACGGTAGATATCATTCTGTTCCAGTAATTCTTCATGTGTACCGAATCCATTGACCTTACCGTCTTCCATAACGATGATACGGTCAGCATCCTGTACGCTTGAGATTCTCTGTGCGATGATCAGTTTCGTTGTATCCGGAATTTCTTCACGAAACGCTCTTCGGATCTTCGCATCTGTTGCGGTATCTACCGCACTGGTACTGTCATCCAGAATCAGTACTTTTGGCTTCTTAAGTAGTGCTCTTGCAATACATAGTCTCTGCTTCTGACCTCCGGATACGTTACTTCCGCCCTGCTCGATGTATGTCTCATATCCTTTCGGAAAACGGTCGATGAACTCATCCGCACATGCAAGTTCACACGCGTGTCTGCATTCTTCCAAAGTTGCTTCCTTGTCTCCCCAGCGGAGATTATCAAGGATTGTTCCGGAGAACAGCACATTATTCTGCAAGACTACTGATACCTGATCACGAAGCACTTCCATATCATAATCTTTGACATTTCTGCCACCGACCAGTACTTCGCCTTTCGTCACATCGTACAGACGACTGATCAGGTTAACCAGACTCGTCTTGGCACTTCCTGTTCCTCCGATGATTCCGATCGTCTCACCGGAACGGATCTTCAGATCAATATCTTCCAGTACCGGTTCGTCACTGTCCTTTTTATACGCAAAGTCCACATGACGGAATTCAATACTTCCATCTTCTACTTTCATGGCCGGATGTTCCGGATTCTTAAGATCACTCGTCTCATTTAACACTTCGGAGATACGTCTCGCACTTGCCATACTCATAGCGACCATGACAAATACCATCGACAACATCATCAGACTCATCAGAATATTCATGCAATATGTAAGAAGACTCATCAGTTCTCCTGTCGTCAGGGAATCACTTGCGATCATCTTTTGCTCCGAACCAGCTCACTAACAGGATACAGGTGTATACCGCCGTCTGCATCATCGGTGCATTGAATACCAGATTTGTCTCTGCTTTTACAAAAATGTTATAGATATTCTCACTTGCTCTTCGTAACTTAGATGTCTCCTGTTCCTCTCTTACATATGCCTTCACGACACGGATCGCAGATACATTCTCCTGCACGGATTCATTCAGATCATCGTACTTTGGAAATGCCTGCTGGAAATATTTTGTCGCATGGCTCATGATCAGGAACAATAAAATTCCAAGAATAATTACCGCTACAAGATAGATACATGCCAGTCTCGCATTGATTGTAAATGCCATGACCATCGCACAGATCATACTGGCCGGTGCTCTGGTGAACATACGCAGGATCATCTGATATGCATTCTGTATATTGGTTACATCCGTTGTCATTCGGGTTACAAGTCCTGCTGTGCTGAATTTATCAATATTTGAAAATGAAAATGTCTGAATATTGTTAAACATAGCCTCTCGTAAGTTCCTTGCAAATCCCGCCGATGCTTTTGCACCGAATCTTCCGCCCATCATTCCGGCGAATAATCCGATGACCGCCGCAACAACCATGATTCCGCCGACTTTGTAGATGTGGTGGATATCCCCGGTATTGACCCCTTTATCAATAATTGATGCCATCAGATATGGGATGATCATCTCCATCAATACCTCAAGGATCATAAAGAGCGGAGTTGCAATGGATGCTGCTTTAAATTCTTTAATCTGTTTTGCTAATGTCTTAATCATTCCATTTACGCCCTTTCTGTTTCGTTTCTTGTTTTATAGTTACATTTATAACTCCGATTTTCCGGATTACCTGACTTCATATTTCTTCACATTCTGATTAATCTGGTCTAACACCTTATAAAAAATATGAAGTTCTTCTTCTGATATGCCTTCGGAAAGCTCTTCTTCGATATGCTCCACAATATCCTCAAAAGATTCCTGACTTGTAATTCCTTTTTCTGTCAGGATTACTTTTTTTAACCTGGCATCCTGTTTTACCGATTCTCTTCTTACGAATCCCTTCTTTTCCATCAATTGAAGCAGATTCGTAACTGTAGATCTACCCACTGCAAATCTTTGTTCAATATCCTTCTGAAAAATATCCTGCTCCCGGTTCTCATACAGATACCGTATGATCCAGCCATGCATCATCGTCACTTCATCCACTCCGGACTTTCTCACATGTGCAGACAGATTCCTTGACAATTTCAGATCCGCACAGTGTATCTCCGGTCCGATCTTTCTTCCTTTTCTTTCCACATTACCATCCTTTCCGTTCAATTGTTCACGCTCAAATTGTTCGTTATCAAATTGTTTGTTAGCGAACTTTATTTTATCATATCCAATTAAAATGTCAATAACTTCTCCGATATTCAGCCGTATTTTCCAGACATTTTCTACAACGTGTATAAAAAAAACGCTTGCCATCTAGTTTTCAAAACTATATAATAATTACATTGAGGTGATAAAAAAATGACAATAGACACAAAAGATATGCTGAACAGCATTTTATCAAGCATCTCACGGATTGATTACGTGAGACCTGATGATATTCCGAATATAGATTTATACATGGATCAGGTTACTACCTTTATGGAAAAAGAACTGGCATCCAGTAAACGTCATGAAGATGATAAGATCCTTACCAAGACCATGATCAACAACTATGCCAAGAACAATCTTCTCCCTCCACCTGTGAAGAAGAAGTACTCCAAAGAGCATCTGCTGATAATGATCTTTATCTATTATTTTAAAAATTTTCTTTCTATTAAAGATATTGAAACTATGTTAGAACCGATTACGGATAAGTATTTTGACACAGATCAGGATTTTGATATCACTTCTATCTATAAAGAAGTATGCGAACTGGAAAAGTCCAGAATTCCGGAATTTGAAAAAGAAATTATCCGCTCTTATAATTCTTCTAAAAAATGTTTTGATGAAGCACCGGAAGATGACAGGGATTCTCTGCAGTTGTTTGCATTTATCTGTAACCTGAGTTTTGACATCTATGTTAAAAAGCAGATTGTAGAAAAGCTTTTGGATAATTTCCCCGATCTGCTTCACTCTGAAAATACCGGTGTCAAAAAGGAATTCGGCCAAAAAAAAGAAATAAGACCGCACGTCTTATTTCTTTTTTTTGTTTCTGCATTCTTACCAAATGCATCTGCACTGTTTTTCGCACTTTATTCTGCTTTTTCGTCTTTGACTTCCCCAAGTCCGATTCTCTCGAATACCATGTCATATCCGTCATTACCGTAATTCAGCGAACGGTTCACACGACTGATCGTTGCTGTTGAAGCGCCTGTCTTTTCTGCAATCTCGAGATAAGTCTTGTGTTCTCTTAACATCTTTGCAACTTCAAAACGCTGTGATAATGAAAGCAATTCATTAATCGTACAGATATCTTCAAAAAATGTATAACACTCCTCTTTATCTTTGAGGCTTAAAATTCCCTGAAACAGATAATCAACCGCCTCTGTTCTGATTTTCTTACTCATAGCATTATCTCCTTCGTAGCAGATTCATTACTTTTACATTTTAACACACTAAAATTGCAAAGTCTATAGTTTTTTCCCATGTTTTATACATGCTTTTAATTTTTCCAGTGAAACATTGGCAACCAATTCTTCCGGAAAATCTGTTTCTCTCAATATTTCTTCCGCATATGGATACTCTGCAATATCTGCATCCACATGTGAATCACTGCCAAGCACGATCATCACTCCCTGTGCTTTACATTCCTTTACCATCTCCAGACAGTTCTCTTTTGTATTCTCCCGAAATCCTTCCGGACGCAGTGATGAATTATTTACTTCCAGTAATGTTCCGGTTTCTTTTGCTTTTTTTACCAGACGCTTCATATCTACAGGAAATCTCCCGTCATCCGGATGTCCAATGATGTCCACATACGGATGTTCCATTACTTTCTCATATGCTGCGGTTACATTGTCTATTGTCCGTTCATCTTTAAAACACGGCATATGAATACTGGCGATTGCAATATCAAGTCTTTCAAGAACCGAATCTGGGAGATCGATCTCCCCCGCGCATTCATGATATTCAGTTCTGTTCCTAATAACAGCTCAATCCCGTATTTTTTTCTTGGAACAATTCTTAAATTTTGAAAATAGAACAAATGACAAGTTCCGGGCATCTCTGGTGCATGTTCCGTAATTGCAAGTCCCTTCAGTCCTTTATCCGCTGCTGCTTGCGCCATCTCATTCAGCGTATTATATGCATGTCCACTTGCGAGCGTATGCGTATGTGTGTCAATTTCTACTCTCATTTCCTGCTTCTCCTTCCTGTTGTATTTCATCAGATCTTCTTTATCTGTTATTTTTATTTGTTATTTTAAATTGTAACTTTTCTTCTTTTCAGCTTTAATGCTCTAATATTTCACAACATGAAGTATTATACCGTATAATTTTCTTTTTTTCTACCCATTCTATACTGGAAAGCAGGTTTTCCTCTTTTTTACTAAATAACCACCATTTATTCACCCCTCTAATATATCTGAATTATAAAGGAGTTTTTATTTATGAAGAAACATGAAAAAAAGACTGTAAATGTAAACCCATTGTCCAACCAGGAACTCATTGATTCTTACGATTATCTTGCAACTGCTGCCTCTTCCCATGACTGTACCGGTTTGATTCCTTCTGCGCCTCTTAATCCTGCGGAACTGGATTCGTACGAGGAACTTTATCCATTTCTTCCTCCGGTCTCATGCGCAGATGATGCTCCGGAGCAGGCTCCGCCTTCCGGTAAGAATCCATCTGATATTAAGGGTTAATGTGCATCTGAAAATACTCTGCAAAATACCTGTTTTTCCTTGACATGCCTTCCAATCACAGCTAATCTTATAGGAG
>ENA-OQED01000361-OQED01000361.1-human-gut-metagenome-genome-assembly--contig:-NODE-361-length-18257-cov-1.413569_pt1 | contig 18257 bp, 15 predicted proteins | sample MGYA00242790_ERZ504625 | MGnify/ENA primary metagenome ERZ504625 (study PRJEB26092, sample SAMD00036345) | human gut metagenome | host: Homo sapiens | study: EMG produced TPA metagenomics assembly of...
CCGGAAACCTCCTCAGGACTATGGATTATTCCGGTATCAAAGCAAGAAAGAGAACAGAACTACCGTCTGCTGGCGCAGCTTCTTCCTTCAAGGAATGCTTTTACAGGGGAGGTGCCGGAGGGACCGTTTGCCTATCCGTATTATCATAAGAACGGATTAGAGCTTCGACGCTGGCTGGCAGGCCGGAAGATTTTTGTGCCGACAAACTGGCGTAATATCCTGGAAGAATTTGACAGGGATACCATGGAATATGACTGGGCTGCCAATGTGCTGCCGCTTCCCTGTGACCAGAGATACGGGGCAGAAGAAATGCAGTATATCGCGGATTCCATAAGAGAATGGGAGGAAACGGAATCATGAAACACAGATTGCTGATACTGGGAACGTTGGGAGAATTTGAGCAGCTGGTGCAGAAGGCCCGCGAAAAAGGATACTACACCATTGTCTGCGACGGATATCCGGATGGTCCGGCAAGAAAATTTGCAGATGAGGCATTTCAGATCCCGGTAACAGATACGGAACGGATCGCCTGTCTCTGCCGAGAAAAAGAGATCGATGGGATCATCACATCCTTTTCCGACCTTCTTCTGGAATGTATGGTAAAGATCGCGGACCGGGCAGGAATCCCCTGTTATCTGAAACCGGAGCAGCTTCCCTGGTATCGTGATAAATCAGCGACCAGAGCACTGCTTACTGAACTGGGACTTCCCACTCCAGGCTTTCGAAAAATCCCGATCGCATATTTTAAAGACAGGTCCAAAAGAACTCAGCTGCAAGAGCTGCTTGAGGGACTTCGTTATCCGGTGGTCAGCAAGCCACTGGATAAATACGGCTCCCGCGGGATCTATATATCCGAGATCTGGAGGAGCTGATAAACGGGGCAGAAAAAACAGCAGGATTTTCTGATATGCCGGAGATTTTGGTGGAAGAATATAACGATGGCTATGAATTCAATATGATGACCTGGGTGCGGCATGGAAAAGTCCATGTGATCAGTATTGCAGACCGTGAAAAGACATTTGTTGCCAAAGGTGAGATCCCCATCAGCACAAGAAATGTGTATCCTTCCAGATTATTGTCAAAAGTTGAAAAGCCTGCCACAGAACTTCTTCAGGCATATGCGGACAGAACCGGTCAGAAAGACGGAGCCCTTTCCATGCAGTTTTTCTGGAAGCCGGGAGAAGGTATCCAGGTCTGCGAGATCGCCGCACGATTTTTCGGATATGAGCATGAATTGACCGATATGGTCTATGGCTTTAATATGGAAGAGCTTCTTCTTGCATCTCTCTATGATCCGGATAAACTGGAAAAAATGCTTGCAGAACACGATGTTCATAAACCACAGTGCTGTGGAGCTGTCATTTATTTTCAGGGAAGGCTTCTTACCATTGAAGATCAGTCTGCGGCAGTCCGGCTGGGAGAGAAAGAACAGGTGGAAAAGCCCTGGATCTTTTATCAGGAAGGAGAGAAGGTCATTGAGCATGGCCCTAATCCGTATCTGGCATTATATTATGTAAAAACAGAGAATCGTAAGGAAATGGATCTTCTCACAGAAGAGTTTTATGAGGAAATGCATATTCTGGATCCCAACGGCCAGGAGGTGGCATACCATAATCAGATCCCGGATTATGCACCGGCAGAAAAATAGGCATTGAATTTACAACATGAGTGTGAGAAAATGGAATGTGCAGTTAATGTAGAAAAACCATGAAGAATAAGAAATAAAGAGGAAATACATGATTGATTTTAACAGACCTGCGTTTACAGGTAAGGAATTTGAGTACATCCGTGACGCAGTAGAACGGGGAATGCTCTGCGGCGACGGGATCTACACGAAGAAATGTTCTGCATGGATGGAAGAGCGCTTTCATGTGGGTCATGTGATGCTGACAACCTCCTGTACCCATGCACTGGAGATGGCTGCTTTTCTGGCAGATATCCAGCCTGGCGATGAGGTGATCATGCCGTCTTATACTTTTGTATCAACGGCAGATGCATTTGTGCTTCGCGGTGCAAGGATCGTATTTGTGGATATCCGGCCGGATACCATGAATATTGACGAGAAGCTGATCGAACAGGCGATCACAGATAAGACCCGCGCGATCGTTCCGGTCCATTATGCAGGAGTAGCCTGCGAGATGGACACGATCATGGAGATTGCCGGAAGACATGATCTGAAGGTAGTGGAAGACGCGGCCCAGGGTGTGGATGCCTACTATAAGGGAAAAGCCCTTGGTACCATTGGAGATTTTGGCTGCTACAGCTTCCATGAAACTAAGAACTATACCATGGGAGAGGGCGGTGCGATCCTGTTCAACGGGGATCAGTACCTGGAGAAGGCAGAGATCCTGAGAGAAAAAGGAACGGACCGCAGTAAGTTTTTCCGTGGTCAGGTAGATAAATACCGCTGGATGGATTATGGATCATCCTATCTTCCGAGCGAATTGAATGCGGCATATCTTTATGCCCAGCTGGAGCAGCATAAGAAGATCAGCGATAAGCGGATGCAGATCTATGATTTTTACAATGAGAACCTCAGGTTTCTGGCGGAGGAAGGAAAGATCCAGCAGCCTTATGTACCGGAAGAATGCACACATAATGCACATATGTACTACATTAAGGTACATGATATCCAGGTACGCACAAGGCTTCTGAAATATCTCCGCGAAAAGGATATCTGCAGTGTGTTCCATTATGTACCCCTTCATTCCGCACCGGCAGGAAAAAAATTCGGAAGATTTTCCGGAGAAGATGTTTATACTACAAAAGAAAGCGAGCGTCTTATGCGACTGCCCATGTTCTATAATCTGGATATGGAGGATGCGAAGAGAGTTGTGGATGCGATTGCTTCCTTTGACGGGTTTTAACAGAAGAAGGGGAGAGCTATGAAAAAAACAAAAAAATTACTGGCAGTTTTCGCAGCAGTCAGTGTGGCGTTGATGCTGCCGTTACAGACCATGGCTGCAGTGGATCTGAATGCGAAATATGATATCAGCACCAACCAGATCCAGGGATGGCCGGCAGGACCGGATATTACCTCAGATACCGGTATCCTGATGGATGCAGACACAGGAGTTGTTCTTTATAACAAGGGCGGAGATGAACAGAGATATCCGGCCAGCATTACCAAGATTATGACCTTGCTGGTGGCAGTGGAGAACTCCACCATGGATGAGAAGGTGACCTTTACAGAGACCGGGGTGCGTAATGTTACGGCAGATTCCAGTAATATCGGCACAAAGGTGGGCGAAGTCCTGACTATGGAGGATTGTCTTCATGCTCTGATCATCCAGTCTGCCAATGACGTTGCGGCACAGATCGCAGAGCATATCGGCGGGACAGAGCAGGCATTTATCGATATGATGAACCAGCGCGCCAGTGAGATCGGATGTACCAATACACATTTTGCAAATTCCAGCGGACTTCCGGATGATAATCATTATTCTTCAGCACGGGATATGGCGCTGATCTTCCGAGAAGGCCTGAAAAATGAAACATTCCGTACGGTCGTGGGCACACCGGACTATATCATCCAGCCTACAAATATGAACAGCCAGCAGAGAATCCTGCATACCCATCATCCTATGTTTGCGCCGGAAAGCGGATTTTACTATGAAGGCTGCATTGGCGGAAAAACCGGAACTACCGTTGCGGCAGGGCATACACTTGTCACAGGAGTGACCAGAGATAATACCACATATATTGCAGTGACTATGCGTGGAACAGAGCTTTCCAATTCCTGTATGGACAGTACAGCTATGTTCAATTACGCATTTGAGAATTTCACAAAAACAGAAGTAAATGGCGGCTATGTATTCCTTCCAAAAGGGGTGGAGCTGAATTCCCTTACCGAGAAGTCAGAGAATACCAATGGGAAAACAGAAACCGGTTACTATTTCGGAGATTATCTGATCGGTACCGCAAGTGTTGCACAGGCAACTGATACACCGGTACCGGAACCGACCGCGGCGGCGGAGGACAGCCAGGAAGCGGACAGTTCCGAAGCGGAAGCTTCCACAGAATCAGCAGAGGAAGATAACAGCAAAACAACAGAGAAGAGTACAGCCGGAGAGGACACCAGCGAAAAAAAGAGCATTCCTGCCCTGCGTAAGATCCTTCTTATGATCATGCAGCGATGATCCTGATCCTGATCGCCCTTCTTGCGGCTCTCAGAATAAAAGAAAAGAAACATCACAAATAAATCAAAACAGAAAAGGAGAAAGAAAAAATGGGAAAAAATAAAAGTAACACAGTGCGGAGATATTGAAGGATTAAAAGTAATCGAGCCAACTGTATTTGGTGATTCCAGAGGATATTTCATGGAAACATACAATTATAACGATTTCAAGGAAGCAGGCATTGATGTGGAATTCGTTCAGGATAATCAGTCCAGCTCCCGTTACGGTGTTCTCCGCGGACTTCATTTCCAGATCAGCTATCCCCAGGATAAACTGGTACGTGTGGTAAACGGAGAAGTGTTTGATGTTGCGGTTGACCTTCGTGAAGGCTCCAAGACCTTTGGAAAATGGTATGGTGTAGTCCTTTCCGCAGAAAACAAGAAACAGTTCTTTATTCCTAAGGGATTTGCTCATGGCTTCCTGGTACTTTCCGAGAATGCAGAGTTCACTTACAAGTGCTCTGATTTCTATCATCCAAACGATGAGGGCGGACTGATCTGGAATGACAAGGACATTAACGTTGAGTGGCCGATCCCGGAAGGCATGGAGCTTATTTTCTCCGACAAGGACCAGAAGTGGGGAAGCTTCGAGGAATATAAGAATCGATAAGGAATTGCAGAATGAAGAAAATATTAGCTTTGCCGGCGGAGCTGTACCAGAATCGAAAGCTGGTTTTAAGCCTTGCAAAAAATGATTTCAAAACAAAATATGCAGGATCCTATCTTGGTATTGTCTGGGCATTTATCCAGCCTATCGTAACGATCCTGGTCTACTGGTTTGTATTTTCCGTAGGACTGAAGGCCGGAACGGTATCGGATTATCCTTTGTACTCTATCTGGTATCCGGTATCGTGCCGTGGTTTTTCTTCCAGGATGCATTAAACGGTGGAACCAATGCCCTGATCGAATACAATTATCTTGTGAAGAAGGTTGTATTCAAGATCAGCATCCTTCCCATCGTAAAGATCATCTCCGCACTTTTCGTGCATGTTTTCTTTGTGGCCTTTGCACTGATCTTATGTGCATGCTACGGATATACACCAAGCCTTTATACATTGCAGATCATTTATTACTCTGTCTGCACCTTCCTTTTTGTACTGGGACTTGTGTATGCTACAAGTGCGATCGTCATTTTTTTCCGTGATCTGACCCAGATCATCAGTATTTTTCTTCAGGTGGGTGTATGGCTTACACCGATCATGTGGGATATCAATATGCTTTCTTCACATCCATGGCTGATCAAGCTGTTTAAGCTGAATCCGATGTACTATGTAGTTACGGGCTACCGTGATTCCATGCTTGGTCATATCGGGATCTGGAACCATGCTTCATGGACGATCTATTTCTGGGTAGTTACGATCCTGCTTTTCGGACTGGGATCTGTGATATTCAAACGTCTGAAGCCGCATTTTGCAGATGTGCTTTAATTGAATGCGGATGGCGGATATCCGCCTGATCCGGACCGGACAGTTCCCATGGGGGATTTGCTCTGTAAGGATAAAAAGCAGAACGGCGGCAGATTGTGAGAGTGAACGATTTACACAAAAGTGAGGTTGAAAATGGCAGAAGATATTGCGATTTCAGTAAATGATGTCAGTAAGATGTACAAGCTTTACGATAATCCTATGGATCGTCTTAAGGAGTCCCTGGGATTATCCAGAAAAAAGAAATATAAAGAGCATTATGCGCTCAACCATGTATCCTTTCAGGTGCATAAGGGAGAAACAGTGGGAATTATCGGAACAAATGGTTCCGGTAAATCCACGATCCTGAAGATCATCACCGGCGTACTTTCGCCCACGGCCGGGGAAATAGCCGTAAACGGAAGGATCTCAGCGCTTCTGGAGCTGGGAGCCGGATTTAACGGAGAATATTCCGGACTTGAAAATGTATATCTCAACGGAAGCATGATCGGTTTTTCCAGGGAAGAGATCGATGCCAAGCTGCAGTCTATTCTGGATTTTGCAGATATCGGTGATTTTATCTATCAGCCGGTAAAAACATACTCCAGTGGTATGTTCGTGCGTCTGGCTTTTGCGGTAGCTATCAATATCGATCCGGAGATCCTGATCGTTGATGAGGCTCTTTCCGTAGGAGATGTATTTTTCCAGGCAAAATGTTACCGGAAATTCGAAGAGTTCAAGGAAATGGGAAAGACCATTCTGTTTGTAAGCCATGACCTGAGCAGCATCGGAAAATACTGTGACCGTGTTGTGCTTCTAAACAAAGGTGAGAAGCTTGCAGAGGGTGGTGCCAAGGAGATGGTCAATCTTTACCGTCGTGTGCTGGTCAATCAGTATGACGATGCAGATCTGGAAGAAAACACAGACGATGCAGAAGAGGGACAGACGACGGAGAACCAGGCAGCCGGAGCAGACGTTTCACTGAAAGCACATACCGGAAGCGGTAAAGCTATGAAGGACAGCCTGAACCTGAATCCCAAGGTCCTGGAATACGGCAGTAAGCTTGGCGAGATCGTGGATTTTGCCATCCGGGATGATACAGGTATGATCACCAATGTGATCGAAAAAGGCAAGGAATTTTCCGTTCAGATGAAAGTGAAGTTCCAGGCAGATGTCAGCGATCCGATCTTTGCATTTACTCTGAAAGATCTGAAAGGCACTGAGATCACAGGAACCAATACCATGTATGAACATACGCCTCTGAAACCGCAGAAGGCAGGCGATGTCCGTGAGATCACCTTCAAACAGGTGATGCCTCTGGAGGCAGGGGAATATATGCTGTGTCTGGGCTGCACCGGATATAAAGACGGCGATTTTACCGTATTTCATCGTCTTTACGATGTGTGTAACCTGACCGTGATCACAGATAAGAAAGCAGTGGGATATTTTGATCTGTTTTCCAAAGTATCTGTGAAATAAGTGGAGGAACGACTATGGCGGAGTTGAATTTAGATTATTATACGGCGAAGGATCATTATTCCGATGGGGATATCGAGGAAACACTTCTGAAAATGGCACAGGAAGGCAAATCTTTTGAAGACCTACCGGAGGAAGAGGTGAGTTTTCCAATGGTCTACCATTTTTCAGGGCTGCGGGAGAATATCTTAAGCTGGTATCCTCTGAAAAAGGCGGATTCCGTTCTGGAGATCGGAGCCGGATGCGGAGCCATTACCGGAATGCTTTGCCGCAAGGCCGGTCATGTGACTTCCGTGGAGCTTTCCAAACGTCGGGCAGATATCAATTATGCGAGAAACAGGGATAAGGAAAATCTGACGATCATGGTTGGAAACCTGAATGACATGACTTTTCCGGAAAAATTCGACTATGTGGTAGTAAACGGTGTGCTGGAGTATGCCATGAGCTTTACCGAGGGAAAAACTCCTTACGAGACATTTCTTCAGTGTATGGGCGCTTATCTGAAGCCGGATGGAAGACTTCTGATCGCCATTGAGAACAGACTGGGATTGAAGTACTTTGCCGGAGCACCGGAGGATCACACAGATCTTCACTTTTTCGGGATCAATGGATATCCGGGAAATCAGTCTGTGCGCACCTTTTCCAAGAATGAACTGGGAGAGCTGCTGGAAAACAGCGGCTTTCCTTTTCTGCGCTTTTACTACCCGTATCCGGATTACAAATTTCCGACAGAGATTTTTACAGATGAGAGCCTTTATACCAATTCCTACGGAAGAAGCTATCCTGTATACACAGATAAGACAGCAGATCTTTTTGCAGAAAGTGAAGGCGTAAAGGCCTTCGAAAGAGAGAAGATCCTGGACAGCTTTGTGAATTCTTTTCTTGTGGAGGCAGGACGTACCGAGAATCAGGACCCGGAGGAAATCCTTTATGTGAAGCTGAACCAGGAGCGAAAAGAAAAGTTCCGTCTTCTGACCAGAATCGTCCGGGAGAACGGAGAGGTCCGTGCGGAAAAAGAGGCTATGGTGCCCCAGGCTGAGGAATTTGTGGAAAAACTGGAAAAAATCGGAACAGAGAGTACCGGATCCGATAAATACAAGAATCTTCCCTGCAGGCAGAAAACGGAAAGATCTCTTATCCGCTCCTTACCGGAAAAACTCTTCACCAGGAAATCGCAGAGCTTGCCCAGAAAGAAGATCTTGAAGAGATCAAGGCCCTTCTTAAAAAATTCTATCAGGAATTTTTCAGGGCTCGTCAGGCTGCGGATTACAGGACCGGAGAGTTCCGCGAGGTATTTGGTGATCATCCGGGAAGAGAGGATTACGAATGTGTCTGCCCGGCCAATGTGGACCTGATCTGCAGCAACATCTTTATGGGAGAAAAGGAAAATCAGATCATAGATTATGAGTGGATGTTTGATTTCCCTGTGCCTGTGAATTTTATCATGTGGCGCCTGATCCATGAACTGTATACACATATTTCTGAGCTGCCGCGGTTATGTCATGAGGATGAGATGATGGCGGAGTTTGACATCAGCTATACAGACTATGAGATATTTATGGATTGGACCATGCATTTCGTCTATGAGTATGTGGGCTGTGGTTCCCTGATCCCGTTTGAACAGAAAAAAGTGCCGGTTTCCGTAACAGAGCTGGTGAACAGAGAAAGAGAAAAGCACCAGATGCACAGCAAGCTGTACTATGATCTTGGTGAGGGATTCTGTGAAGAGCATACACTTTATGCAGAGGGAAAACTTTCCGGAAACCGTTTCCGGGTAGAGTTTGCGCTTTCCGGTATCAAAGGAATACGAAATCTCCGCTGGAATCCTGCAAACGGTCATTTCCTGAAAGTGAGGATAGAGCGTCTGGATTGCGGATGCAGTGCGGAGCTTGTGCCTCAGGGTGTCCATATGAAGGTGGATAACAGTACCACTGCGTTTTTTACCACCGATGGCTTTTATCTTATCGATGTTACGCACCCGGAAAATGTGGACAGGATCGTAATAGAGGGAAAACTTGACTGCCTTGAGCTTCCGGATGTGGAAAAGCTTCTGGCCTTTGAAAAAGAGCGTGAAGTACGAAGAGAACAGGAGCGTGTCAGAAAAGAGGCTGAACGTGCCGCAAAGCAGGCTGCAGAGGAAGCAGCACGTGCGCAGGAAGAGGCCCTTCGTCATCCAGGCAAAAAAGCGCAGGTAAAGAGACTGGTCAAAAAGGTTCTTCGTTATCGTACAGAGCCGGCAGCAGTGATGGGAGTGGAGACAACTCCTACCTGTATGGGCAGTGTTGATTTCTTCCATTATGAGAATGGCACCTTAAATGCCATTGGCTGGGCCTTTGATCCGACGTTTGCGTCTATGGGACAGCCAAGGATCGCATTTTATCAGGGAACACAGAAGCTTCAGGAGGCTTCCTGTACTACGATCTACCGTACGGATGTGGCTAATGCCATTGGAAATCCGGATGCGGAAAGTGCCGGATTTTCTTTCTTGGCAACGGTTCTTGCGCCGGCAGAGACTTCTGTTTTCCTGGAATACGGAACCGCAGCGGATACCGGAAGATTCCTTATCGGAAAGATCCCGGGAACCAGGGATCAGAAAGAGCTTCTGGTATACGCGATCGAAGATCCGAAGAGTATCGGAAATCTCCGCCATTTCAAACAGCGTCATGTACGCAGCACGAGAAAGGCATATCCACAGGCAGTCTATCAGCAGAAGGTGGATGTGATCGTGCCGGTTTACAACGGATTGGAGTATTTTGATGCCTTGTTTTCCGGAATTGAAAAGACAAAGGTTCCTTATCGTCTGATCATCGTAAATGACAAGAGTCCGGATCCTGAGGTAGGAAACTATCTGGAAAAATATGCCGCAGAGCATGACAATGTGGTACTTCTGAATAATGAGACCAATATGGGCTTTCTTCCGTCTGTAAACCGTGGATTAAAGATGGCGGAAAATCATGTGGCTCTTGTAAATACAGATGTGGAGGTTCCGGAAGAGTGGCTGGAGCGCCTGATGCTTCCGATCTTTGCAAAGGAAAATATTGCAACCACTACACCGTTTACCACCTGCGGAACCATCTGCAGCTTCCCGGATTTCTGCCGGGATAACAAACTGTTTGAGGGAATGCCGCTGTGGGAGATCGATGATGAATTCCGCATGATCCGTCCGCAGTATCCGGCTATGCCTACCGGTGTGGGCTTCTGCATGGGTATGAACCTGAAAGCAATCCAGGAGGTTGGCCTTCTGGATGAGGAGAATTTCGGAAAAGGCTACGGTGAGGAGAATGACTGGTGCCAGCGTGCCATAGCTGCAGGCTATGAGAACGTGCATGTGGATAACCTGTTTGTATATCACAAGCATGGTGGAAGTTTCCCGTCTGAGGAAAAGCAGAGACTTCTGAAAGAGCACAGTGAGGCGCTGCTCCGCAAGCATCCGGATTACAACAAGGATACTGCGGATTACTGCAGAAGAGACCCGCTTCGTCCGGTAAGACTCTACGTGGAAATGAAGCTTCTCAACAGGAAGCTGGATGTGCCTACCATTGTGGCCTTTGACCATGATCTTGGCGGCGGCGCAACGGCTTATCTTGTGGAAAAAAGACGTCTGGCTCTGCGGGAAGGATACCGTTTTGTGACCATCCGCTATAATATCGTAAGCAATCGTTTTTACTTTACGTATCAGTATAAGCAGTATGAGATGGAATTTTTTGCAAATGATCTGGAAACTGCCCTTGGTGAGCTGATGCGTGTGGATGAGATCTGGATCAACGAGCTTGTAACCTATCAGAATCTTTACGGAACCCTGGAACGTATCCTGCGTCTTAAGAGAGAGCAGGGTGCGAAGCTCCTTATGCTTCTTCATGATTTCTTTGCCCTTTGCCCGGCAGTGAATCTGATTGATGCAGAAGGAAAATATTGTGGTGTTCCATCCTGTGAGGTCTGCGATAAATGTATTCCGGATAACCGCAGCAATGCCTGCACAGAATACGGAACCGGAACGCTCTGGCGTACAAAATTCCGGGAATTTCTGTCAAACTGTGATGAGATCCGTGCATTTTCCGATGATACGGCAAGGCTGTTCAAGCGTGCTTATCCGGATGTATACAATCTCCATGTGATCCCGCATGCACCCCATTACCTTCCGGCAGTGAAAAAAATAAAAAAACCACAGAGACCTTTAACATTGGTCTTATCGGCGTACTCTGCTACAAAAAGGCCTGGAGGTTGTGAAGGCGCTTGCAGGATATATCGAAGAGAATGAACTGATATCCGTCTGAGACTGATCGGTACTTCCGACGAAGAGATCGAAAGTCCGGTATTTTCCCAGACAGGAAGATATACAAGAGAGGAGATCCCAAGACTTACCCTGGAGCAGGATATTGATATGTTCCTGATCCCGTCCGTATGGCCGGAGACATTCTCCTACACAACCTCGGAGATCATTTCCATGGGATTTCCGGTAGCGGTACTTCCGGTAGGTGCACCTGTAGAACGTGTGAAACGCTATGCCAAGGGCCTTGTTCTGAAAGATGAGAAGCCGGAGAATATTGTGGAAGAGATGATTTCTCTGTGGAAAACTCTCGGCGAAAGTGAGCTCCCTGTGGAAAAACGCAGGCTTCTTTTTGTAGGAGAGGAGATTTCCTTTGCCTCCAGATATCGTGTGGAGCATTTCCGGGAGCAGCTGATCCTTAAAGGCTATGCATCGAAGTTTATCCAGATAGATCAGGCAGAGCAGGAAAAGATCGAGGAATATACAGCGATCGTGATGTACCGCTGCAGCAAGCTGATGGAAGCAGAACTGCTTGCCAACCGGGCGAAAGCAGCCGGAATCCCTGTTTACTATGATGTGGATGACCTAGTATTTAATTACGAAAAAATTTCCGGGCTGCATTTCCTGAAGGGAAGCGAGTACAGTGACTTCCGCACAACTACAGACCGTATCCGCGGATGTATGGGATTCTGCGACGGATATTTTACATCTACGGAGACACTGGCAGGAGAGATCCGGGAAGAATTTCCGGAAAAACCGGTGGTGATCAACCGCAACTGTATGAGTATGGAGATGGAGATCCTGTCTCACGAGGCTGTGGAGCAGACAGACAAGGCTAAAGACCGGATCTATATCGGATATTTAAGTGGTTCCAAAACCCATGATCAGGATTTTGCCCAGGTGGAGGCAGCACTTCTGGAGGTGATGGAGCGCCACCCGGAGGTTTACCTGAAGTTGGTGGGTGTGCTGGATGAATCCGGAATGGAGCCGGTGCAGAACCGCATCGAGAAGCTTCCGTTTATGGACTGGAGACAGCTGCCTGCCGTGATCGCAGGACTTGATATCAATCTGATGCCGCTAGAGAACAGCCTGTTCCACTGGTGCAAATCCGAGAATAAGTGGACAGAGGCTGCCCTTGTAAAGGTTCCGAGTGTCATGAGCCGTAACTGTGAGATGGAATACGTGGTCGAAAACGGAAAAGATGGCTGGATGTGCACCACAAAAGAAGAGTGGGTCAATGCCCTGGAAGCTCTGGTTACTGATGAGAAGGCCAGAAAAGCCATGGGTGAGGCCGCACATCAGAAGGTTATGGAGCATTACCTTACAGTAAATACCGGAAAGGATGCAATGGAGGAATTGTTATGCAGCGAGAGCTATACGAAGTAGAAAAGGACAGGTTTGACCTGAAGGACAGTTCTCTGTATCACCTTCAGGGAACCTGGCCGAAGGATCATAAGCCGGAAGCCGTTCTTGACGGGGAAAAGCTTCCGGCAGCCATCAGTGCCCAGGAGCGTGTCAGCGCCCTGGAGCGCTTTAAGGATCTGGATCTGGTAAACGGAGAACGTGTGCAGATGGAAATCTGCCTGCCGGATTTGGAGGGCAAAAAGAAGCTTGTTGTTTATGCGGTAAAGGGTGAAAAACGTGTCCGGTGGTTTTCTGTTTCGGCAGCACAGCTTTACAGGAAACAGGGAAAACCGCAGTACTTTATTGAGAGCATCGAGGTGGAGGCCGGGGAAAAGATCTGCCGTGTCCGTGGCTGGGCAGCCTTTAACAGCCCCCTGACCATACGCCTGGAGGATCGCAGCCGGAAGGAAATCCCCTGCGAGATCACCAGACTGAAACGTGTGGATGTACAGAATCAGTACCAGGAAACAGAAATCGATGAGAAGAGCGGTTTTTTCTTTGAATTCCATTATGACAGTGTGAAGGAATTCTACATTGTATTTGAGGCAGGCAATGTGCGGACGCTTCGTCTGGTACATCTGCAGCCACAGAAGCGCCTTGCGGAGAAAGCTGCGGTATATTTCCGTAAGGGAAGCCGTTACATGAAGCTTCACGGGGCAGCAGCCCTTACCGGAAAGGTATTTGGAAAGGTGCTGGACCGTAAAACCGTCCGGTGGATTATTCCAAATGGATCGTGAAGCAATCTGCCGGACAAGGCAGAGCTTGCAGAAGAAAGAAAAACGAAATTTTCCAGGAATCCAAAATTCAGTATTGTGATCCCGCTTTACAAAACACCGGAAAAATATCTACAGCAGCTGGTAGATCCATAGAAGCCCAGACCTACGGGAACTGGGAGCTTTGTCTTTCCGACGGAAGCGGAGCAGATTCTCCTCTTACCGATTATCTGAACAGGCTGGAAAAAGTGATGACAGGATCCGTGTGATCCGCAACGACCAGGCACTTCAGATCGCAGAGAATACCAATGCGGCCATGAAAGCGGCAACAGGAGATTTTATCGTGTTTGCAGATCATGATGATGAGCTGACGCCGGACGCCTTGTTCCGGTGTGTGAAAGCGCTGAATGAGGATCCGGAGCTTAAGGTTCTGTATTCCGATGAAGATAAGATGTCCATGGACGGGCACAAATTCTTTCAGCCGCATTTCAAACCGGACTTCAATATTGATCTTTTGTGTACAGTAAACTACATCTGTCATCTTTTTGTCGTAAAAAAAGAAATCGTGGATCAGATCGGAATGCTGAAAAAGGAATTTGACGGTGCACAGGATTATGATTTTGTGTTCCGCTGTGTGGAAGCTGCGGGAAGAGAGCAGATCCATCATATCCCCAGGATCCTTTATCACTGGAGATGCCATGAGGATTCCACAGCAGAGAATCCGGAAAGCAAGATGTATGCCTTTGATGCAGGAGCACGTGCCATCAAGGCTCATTATGACAGGCTCGGAGTTCCGGTGGAAATCGAAAAGGGTGAATATCTTGGACTTTACCGTACAAAATTCCTCTGGGAGGAAAAACCGCTGATCTCCATCATCATCCCAAACAAGGATCACATCGATGATCTGAAGAGATGTATTGATTCCATTGAAGAAAAGGCAACTTACCGCAATTATGAGTATGTGATCGTAGAGAACAACAGTACGGAGGATGAGACCTTTGCCTACTATAAAGAGCTGGAAGCATCCAATCCGAAAGCCCATGTGGTGTACTGGGATGGTATTTTCAACTATTCTGCCATCAATAATTTCGGAGCTGCTCATGCTAAGGGTGACTATCTGCTTCTTCTCAACAATGATACGGAGATCATCAGCCCGGACTGTCTGGAGCAGCTTTTGGGATACTGTATGAGACCGGATGTGGGAGCTGTAGGAGCGCGGCTCTATTATGAGGATGATACCGTGCAGCATGCAGGAGTAGTCGTTGGCTTCGGCGGTATTGCGGGACACTGCTTTGTGCAGCAGAAGAGAGACGCTACCGGATACTGCCACAGGATCATCTGTGCCCAGGATTACAGCGCTGTAACCGCAGCCTGCATGATGGTGAAGCGTGAGGCCTTTGATAAGGTTCACGGATTAAGTGAGGAATTTCAGGTTGCCTTTAATGACATAGATTTTTGCCTTCGTCTGGGAAAAGCCGGATATCTGGTTGTATACAATCCTTATGCGGAGCTTTATCACTATGAATCCAAATCCAGAGGTCTTGAGGATACACCGGAGAAGGTGGCAAGATTTAACCGCGAGATCGCTTCCTTTGAGAAGCACTGGCCGGAGATCCTCCGTGACGGAGATCCTTACTATAATCCGAACCTTACACTGGAGAGCCAGGATTTCTCTCTGAAGCGGATATAGGAGGTTATATTTTGGAAAAGAAAAAAATCTGGAAGGATGAGAGTGTTCAGGCAGGGGTTCTTATCCTGGCAGCATTTCTGCTCCTGACTGCATGGGCGTTTATGCAGCCCCTGGGGGCAGGCCCCGATGAAAAAATGCGCTACATGGTGGCACAGTATCTTCATGAGCATCCGGGAAAGCTGCCTCTTGGAGATGAGCCAACCATCCGTGATGCGACATGGGGGATTTCCTATGCCTATTATCCGATCCTTTCCTATATGGTATCTGCTGTATTTATGGGGATCGCAGGTTTGTTCCATGCATCTGCAGACGGATTACTCCATGCGGCGAGGATGGCAGATGTGCTCTTTGTGACTGGAGCGGTATATTTTGTGGTGAAAGCATCCGGAAAGCTTTTTCCGAAAGAGGGAAGATGGCTGTTTGCCGTACTGGCAGGCTTTATGCCGCAGGCATTGTTTCTGGGAACATATGTAAACACGGATTCCCTGGCGCTTTTATCCATGGCGATGATCCTGTATTCCTGGTCCTGTTATCTGGAAGCGGGAGACTGGAGCTTCAGAAATTCGATCCTTCTGGCTGTTGGAATGGCAGTCTGTGCACTGTCCTACTATAATGCCTACGGATGGATCTTATGCAGCTTTCTGTTTTTCTGCCTGACAGTCCTTCTGTGCAGGGAAGAGCCGGTAAAACAGAGAGTTGCATTTCTGCTCCGGAGAGGGATCGTGATCGCGGCAGTAACCTTTGCCTTATGCGGCTGGTGGTTTATACGAAATGCCGTTCTCTATGACGGAGATCTTATCGGAAGAAAAGCCTGTGCACAGTGTGCGGAAAAATATGCGGCTGTTGATTACAGGCCGTCCAGATACCCCACACCGGAGAAGCTGAACTGGTCATGGAAGGATATCCTTCTGTATCAGGATCCGGGCTGGCAGCATAACTGGCTGTTGACAGTGCTGGTAAGTTTTATAGGAACCTTTGGCCTGATGCAGATCTATATGCCTTATAGTGTGAGCAAGGCATATTTCCTGTTCTTTGGAATGGGTGGGATCGGTATTTTAACCATGCTGGGAATGTTTTATCCGAAGAAACGTACTGTGGTAAAAGAACGAAAAGCAGCAGGAAGTGAAAAGCTGAAGATAAAAACAATAACCGTGTACGATAAATGGGACAGAAAAGGGATCTTTCATCTGCTGCTGATCCTTCTGATCCTGATCCCTGTGGGTCTGTTTATGTATTATGTATATTATAGTGACAACCAGGCACAGGGACGTTATATCATGCCGGCACTGTATCCGGCCATGTATTTTGTGACAGCCGGCTGGAATCGTCTGCTTGAGCGTTTTGTAAAAAAGGAAAATATCAGAATGTGGATATACCGGGTCCTGACAGCACTTCTGGCTGCTTCGCCGTTTTTATGCTATATCTTCCTGGTAGTTCCGTTTTATGGCTGACACCCCGATGGGTGAGATGGCAGAAAAAAATCCCTTCTATGTATCCGGATATGACCGGTACATAGGAGGGATTTTTTAATTCTGAAGTATATCCGCCTGGGGACCAAGATCAGGAACGGATGATCCGGATCATGCGCCACAGCAGAAGGATCAGGAGCAGGATGCCCACACCGCCAATGGCAAAATACGGGATCTGGGATCTGGATTCGGAATAAGCTTTTGCAGAATCCATGTTTTCATCATTTTCCAGTACATCGGAGGAGCTTTCCTGGGAGGGATCCTCGACAACTGCAGTTCCCACCTGAGTTCCGCCAAAGGAATAGGTGCGTAAGATCTGACCATCAGATTCCGTATCTTCCGTAGTCAGGTCGTCTGCGGTCGCGCCGGATGGAACCATTACAGTGCCGCCGGACAGGATGTGAAAATCATCCTCGCTGAGATCCAGAAGCTGGAAATTGGAAAAACCGTAATCCAGAAGTGAGATCGCTTCGTTGGCTGTCTGACCGGTCGCTCCGTTCATGACTACTGCGATCAGAGTAGTACCGTTTCGCTGTGCAGCTGTGACAAGAACGCTTCCGGAAGCAGTGGTGGTACTTTCACGACCGCCGATACATCCTTCATAATAGGAAGCGGATGCAGGATCTGTCATGGTAAAAGAGCTTGTCAGGTTACGGGTACCGCCGGAAACATTGGTAGCTGGGATCGTATAGGAGGTGGCTCCGGAGATGGTGCGGAAGCTGTCATTACGGATAGCCGCCTGCATGATCAGAGCCAGATCATGTGCTGTGGTATGCTGGTTGTCATCCGGGAGACCGGTAGGATTGGTAAATACCGTATTGGTGCATCCCAGCTCCTTGGCACGGTCGTTCATTTTCTGGACAAAGGCATCCACAGATCCGCCGATCTGTTCTGCGACCTGGAGAGCAATGTCATTGGCAGAGGCCAGCATCAGAGCATAAAGGCACTGCTCCATGGTAAATACCTCTCCGAGCTGTGAGGAAATATGAGCGCCTCCGTCTGTAACACCGGATACACCGGTTTCTGTCATGGTAACCTGATCGTCAAGCTGGCTGTTCTCCAGTGCCAGAAGACAGGTCATGATCTTAACTGCGCCGGCCGGAGAAAGCGTGGTGTCCATATCCTTGGCATAGAGGATCGTATCGGAAGTATCTTCCATGATCACGGCAGATGCGGAAGTGATCTCAGGCCCCTGAGGCCATCCGCTGATCCCATTGGTGGTAATACCGGAGGATACAGCAACAGCGGTTTCTTCTGTGGCGAAAACTGGAGTCTGGAACACCATGGAAGCGGAGATCCCAATAGCCAGAAGTGCTGTGGTTATTCTTGATTTTTTCATGATAAATGGTACTCCTGTATAAAAAATAATTCTTATGTAAGCAATACATACGTAAGCTCAGTATAACACATTTCCTCTCTTCCTTGCAAAAAAAATGATGGAATGGTAAAATATGTTCATCAAACTGGTTACTGTTCACTCCGTTCTCAGTAACACGCTTCGCGATGCACAGAATTTATGCTAATCGCATAAATTCGCGCGGTATGTCTCGGGTTTTCTGTGACCTTCGCTCACAAAAAAACACCTCGCGGAATATTGCCAGTGAACAGTAACTCAAACTGTTACTAAAAACAGAGTGAACAGTAACATCAAACTGAGT
>ENA-OQED01000362-OQED01000362.1-human-gut-metagenome-genome-assembly--contig:-NODE-362-length-18247-cov-1.576435_pt1 | contig 18247 bp, 18 predicted proteins | sample MGYA00242790_ERZ504625 | MGnify/ENA primary metagenome ERZ504625 (study PRJEB26092, sample SAMD00036345) | human gut metagenome | host: Homo sapiens | study: EMG produced TPA metagenomics assembly of...
CCTGCCAGGCGGTCACGGTATTCCTGTTCGTAGCGGGCGGCGTCGGCCTGCCGCATGAAGCCCCATTTTCTTGATTTTCTTGTTCGTGCCGTCCCATTGTTTGCAGTAGAACGTGACGTAGTACAGCGTGGAGCCGTCTTTCTCGTAGCTGTACACGTGGGGCGTGCGAGTCTTAGGCATGTGCAGCACCTTCTCGATGCGGGCGGCGTGCCGTGTGGTTTTGGTCGGTCATGATGATTCCTCTCTACATTCGGCGGCGGGGTATGCTATAATATCCCTTGTCTACAAAATCAACCGCCTTGGGCCTTCACTCATTCGAGTGGGGGCCTTTTTCTTTTGCCTTCTTGTCGTCGGCGTCGTCGTGATCCTGAGCGGGCGGCGTGGCGTCGGCGGGGTATTTTTGTTTTGGGTCTAGGCGAATTGTGGCCAATGGCGGCGCGGGGTGGGCGTCTGGGTGTGCAATCGCTTCTAGATGAATTATTTCCTTGATTCGCCGTTTTATTTCTTCTTCTGGACAGCCGTCCATTGTTCGACGAACCAATTCCTTGACGGCGGTTCTATAGGCGTCGTCTGTATGCACTACAGGATTTTCTTTACGGTACACGGTATCAATGCGGTTTATGATTGTGTCCTTGAGTAGTCGGGGCCGTGTTTCCTTGTTGAGGTTTCTAGACATTCGTTCATAGCTTGCAGAAAGGCCGCCTTGCTGATTGGTTTCCGCCATTTCCACCTAGATGCCATTCCGCCCGAAAATGTCACGCTTTCCCCGTTTAGCGTGGCGGTCTCGCCAGTCGATTCATGGAAGAGTGCAGTGGCTTGTCGAAGTCATCAACGTGGTAGCCTAGAAGATCATCCACAGAGACATGCAGCGCGGCGGCGATGGTCACAAGTTTTTTGCAGGTCGGGTTCGTTCCGTCCTGTCTCGTAAAAACCAATACTGGCAACGGATACGCCTAGGATGGCGGCCAGTTCCTTCCTGCTGATATTTGCTTTTTCTCTGTACTTTGTCAGGTTGTCACTAAAGGCACTCAATAGAAAGCACTTCCTTACATTGCTAGATAAAATATTATTCTCTTGACATTATACTAGAAATTGTAGTAGAGTAAAAGCATAAACAACATAACCTATCAATTTTTATACAAATGCTAACTTATGTTGTTTCACGTGAAACATTCAAGGAGGGGTGAGAGCATGGACAGGAAGAAATTGTTTGACCTTATGGCGGTCAAGGGCCTGACACAGGCAGAGCTGGCAGAGAAGGCCGGGGTTTCCCGTGCGTCCGTCTGGGCAATGGTGAAGAAGGGCCGCTCGTCGCGTCCTGATACGGTCGGCAAAGTCGCCCGCGTGTTGGGCGTGAAGCCGTCGGAGCTTTTGGACATGTGAAAAGGCCGCCCGCGGGCGGTAGTGCAAAGGGGGTATCGAGATGGAGCAGGAACGCGATGCAAGAGCAATGCCTTCCCGGTTCATCGGTGCAAAGGAAGTGGCAGCAGATACAGGCTGTTCCGTGGGCTTTGCCTATTCGATCATCAAGAAAATCAATGACCGACTGGAACAGCAGGGGTATATTATCCCGCGTCATGGTCACACCTTGCGCCGGAAATACTACGAGATGACGGGCGGCGAATGAAAAGGGGGTGAGCGCATGGAACATGAAGGCATTGAAGTTGGCGGCGGTTTCGTCGTCTGCATGGCGGTCATGCTGTTCGGCCTGGGGTATATCCTGGGGACGCTGTAAGCAGGATCAACGAGCATAAGGGGGTTACATGTATGAACATTCCAACGAGTGAGCAAGAGACGGTTGTCCAGTATGACCGTAACGGCGAGACGATGACGATCTACACGAGCGATACAACACAGATGACGCGCCTTGACAAAATCTATAGCCGACACAAGGAACACAGGCAGGCCGGGGAAGTCGTCGCCGTGGAGTACGTCGTTGACAAGGGCCTGCTGTCCTATCGGTCGAAGCGTGGCAAACGTGTCTTGACGGATGAGCAGAAAGAAGCCGCCCGCGCTAGGATGAAGGCTATGCAGAACGCCATGAAAGAAAAGCGGCTACAGGCGAACGCCTAAAATCAATTCTAGAGCCGACTTTCTAGACAAGCTAGTCTAAGGAGTAAAATCCAAAGGCATACGGGTACACTTACTTAGGGGCGACAATAGAAGGGCCGCTCGTAGGCTATACAGAAAGGATGGACGAACGATATGAAGATTTATGAGCAGGATGAGAAAAGGCGGTTATTTGTCTGGATGAGTTGGCGGCGGCGATGCGTGCCGACGAGGATCCAGACAGCAGCTATGAGGAAAACCCTGAGTATGAACAGGAATGGGATACACTGGCAGGCGAGCTTGATGATGCCTTGAATCGCTACATTGCGAAGGCCAGAACGGTATCCATCAACGGTGTGAACCTGTTCGGCGTGCGCCGTATCCTTGTGGATGCCTACGAATTGCGGCAGGATGGCGATTGTTCCATTGGCCTGTATTTCTACGGTTCTACTGAAAGTGCCGATGAGATGGCCCTGTTTCTTGTGGATGCAGCACAAACGAATTTGCATGTAACAATCAGCGATGACGGGAAACTGGTTTGCCTTGATACGGTGGACAAATTGGGAAGAAGGTTTTGAGCATGGAGCAAGTAAAGCGGGAAAACATTCCGAAGCAGATGCAAGAGCGCATTGCAGCGTTTGAAGATGAATTTGCCTTGCGGTCCCTGACGCATGACGACACGGGCGTGGCAGATGTATGGGTTGCGGCCCTTGAGAACAGCGAGGGGAAAGCGCGGATCGTCACGTGCACCGTCAAGAAAATGGGGGGGTGGCCTTCTACGTGTTCAGTTCTAGGCAGGGGTTCCAGGACCTTGCAGACCGTTTGGCGCGGGTCCTCAATGCGTGGCTGAGTTGGGAGCCAGGGCATACAAAAAGCCGTCAGGCGTGTGGAGCACCTGACGGCGAGCAAGTTTTGACCGACTCAAAACCCTAAAGCCATTTTATCACGGAAACAGGTAGACAGCAATATAGGCATGGGCAGGGGCCGGGCGGTTCCTGCCTTGTGTCTTGAAAGGCGGTGAGATTGTGGAGCAAGAGAAAGACAAGGGCGCGGCTGATTATACCGTAGTCCCGGTAACTATCAGCAGTATTCCTGCAATAGAATTGTCGATGGTCGAGAAAGTGCTGCTATGCAAGATTGTTTCCCTCTCGAAGGGGCGGCCGTGCAATATGAGCAATATGGCCTTTGCTTCCTGCTTTGGGATAAGCACCCGGCAGGTGACGGAGCATATCAAGGCATTGACGGAAAAAGGATGGATAGACGCGCGGCGGCCTAGCGTGCGAGAGCGTCATGTATGGCCTACGCCAAAAACTTTAGCTTTGTATAATGAGTGGGCGAGGGCTAAAGGGAACCTTCAAGAAGAAACCATCAAGAGGGAACCTTCTAGAAGAAACCCTCTATCAAGAGGGAACCTTCTAGAAGAAACACGTAATTCAGATAGAGGGAACCCTCTAACTGACAATATAGAGAATATAGAGAGTATAGATATATGTGCAAATCAAGATTTGCACACGTGTGCACCTTCTCAAAAGCGTAAGACTGAGAGAGAGGGACAGAAAGCAAAAGAAGAATTGTTCTCAACGTTCTGGGCAGCGTATCCGAAAAAGAGGAACAAGGCCAGAGCGAAGCAGGCTTTTTTCAGGATCAAGAAGATCGATAAGGTTTTCCCGGTCATGATGCAGGCCCTAGGAAGGCAAAAGGTGTCGGCAGACTGGCAGAAAGATGGCGGGCAATATATCCCACTTCCCACCACTTGGCTGAACGGTGAGCGATGGGAGGACGTGGAGCAGGTGGAAGTGCAGCCGCCCGCGAGTGGGCCGGTCGTTCCTACAGTGGCAGACCTTGAGAGAAGGGAGAGCGAGAGACAACGGCAGCTTGATGAGAACATGAACGAGCTTCTAGAACGGATGAAGCAGGAAGGAGAAATAGAGCCATGAAGGAAACAGAGCTGTACAGCGCAGAAGCAGAGCAGGGAGTCCTGGGGGCCATTCTGATAAAGCCTAGCATCGTGCCACATGTGAGCGGCCTGGTAAGTCCAGGCGACTTCTACAAGCAGGCGCACAAGGTCACGTTCCAGATCATGCAGGAAATGGCCTTGCAGGGGGAGAGCGTGGACCTTGTGAACCTTGCCGAACGGTTGCGCCGGGCGGGGATGCTTGAGAAGGTGGGCGGCGTGGCCTACGTCACGAACCTTGGTCACGTAGAAGCGACGGCGGCAGGTGTTGACGGCTATTGTCAGGCCGTCAAGGACTACAGCAAGCGGCGGCAGATTGTCGAGTGGGCGCGTCAGGCAATGGGCGCGGCGTGCGACATGGGCAAGAGCGTTGGCGAGGTCGAGAACAGTATGCAGGATGCCTTCATGAAGGGCGCGCAGCTGTCAGAGCATAAAGGGCTGTATAATGCAAGGGCCCTTATCTTTGCCCTACAGGAGGACATTAACAGGCGAGCACGTGGCGAGCATGTCGGCGTGAAAACGGGGATTCGCGGGATTGATTCGCATATCGGCCGGATGGAGCCGGGCAATCTTGTCATAATTGCAGGCAGGCCGTCACATGGTAAAAGCGCGTTGGCGTGTACCATTGCTGTCAATGCCGCCCGCGCGGGGAAGAGCGTCCTTTGGTTCACATTGGAGATGGACGCCACAGAGACAGCGCGGCGCATTGTCTCGTTCTTGTCCGGGGTCGATAATGCAAAGTTCAAATCGCCGGAATTGCGAGCGATGACGGAAGAAGAGTGCGGCAGGTATATCGAGGGATATGAGACTTTGGACCGTCTGGGGGTGCATGTCAGCGATGCAACAAACCAAACGCCTATTGACCTATGGCGAACGGCGCAAGGCGTGAAAGCGGCGGGCGGCCTTGACCTGGTTATCGTCGATTACATCGGTTTGATGAGCGCGGGGAGCCAGAAGAAAGAGAACCGTGTCCAGGAAGTCAGCTACATAACGCGGATGTTGAAGAACATGGCACAGGCGTTGCAGGTTCCAGTCCTTGCCTTGTCTCAGCTAAACCGAGCGAGCGACAAGGAAAGCCGGATGCCGCGCCTTTCAGACCTACGAGACAGCGGCAGCATAGAGCAGGACGCGAATGTCGTCATGTTGATACAGCGCAGTTCCCATTTTGCAGAGGATGGGACAGTCGTTTATGACAATACGGCTACACTGGACATAGCAAAAGTCAGGGACGGGGCAACGGGAACGGTCAAGCTAGATTTCTATCCCGCCTGTTCAAAATTCCTGGATCATGTCGAAAAGGCGGGAAGGTGATGCGATGCGTAAGCCGTGGACGATGCCGTTTATCTACTATGCCGTAGCGAGGGGGAATGTCGTAGGATTGTTTGATTCGTGGTACACGTGTTGGTTCGCCGTGCATGGTTATCCAGGTCGGCCCTTGTACAAGGGATTCTATGACAGACTGGAAGCAGAACGGTGGCTAGATCGAGAGCTTGAGAAGAGGGGAGCGCGGTATTTCTAAACGTCCATGATGGTTTGGGCGGGGTGGCGAATCATCCCGCCTTTTTGGTGGAGTGGTTCGAGAAGGGAGAGACAGCAGGCATGATTGTTGCAACGAGGAAGGAATGCATACAGGCCGCCCGTCAGTACGTCAGAAGGCTAGGCAGGGAGCAGCGGAGCCTTGCCGTCATGGCGCGGCAGATGAAGGACCTACAGCGGGAACTGGACAGGATGGACGGCCTAGGGAGCAGCGGGAACATGCGTGGCGGCGGTCATGCCAGGGGAGCGGGCGGCAGTCCCGTCGAGTCGATGCTTGAGAGGAAAGAGCGGATCACGCGGCAGCTTGTCGCCATAGAGCGGAAACGGGATGATTTGCAATTCAGGTTGATGCTATACGAACAGGCCCTTGCGGGACTGGATGAGCGAGAAGCACAGGCCGTGCAGCTGATTGACTTTGAACAGCGGACGCGACTGGATGCCAGTATGAAGCTGTATGTCTCAGAGAGGTGGGCCAGGACATTGGAGAAGCGCGGCCTTATACAGCTTGCCACAGTCCTGCTTGACATGATGGACGAAAAGACGGCGAAGGGCCTTCACTGGAACGAGATGGGCGAGTGAGCCGGGAACCTGTAAAAACCTGTAATTTTTAGAGCGGGTGGAGCGGGCGCGAGAACTTAGGAAAACTTAGGGTTTCAGGGCGGGGAACCCCACAAAACCCCATTTTTCAGCGTGGCAATGCTACAAAGTGCTACAGTTTCGGCGAGTGGCAACCGTGCAAAACACTGCAAAACACTGCAAACTAGACGCCAAAAAAGGCGGGCGATGGTAGCACAGGCACAAGGGGACGGCTGTTCCAGTCATGCAGATCATGAACAGGGACAGCCGTCTTTCTTTGTGTGGGCGCAGCAGGAGCGGGCGGCGTTCCCCTCTCTCGTTGCCTAGGATGCCCTGTAAGGCGCGTCGAGCGGCAAGGGTATATATAACATGCATGTGAGATTGCAGGCACGCTACAAGCGATTCTAGGGGCGTTCCATCGTGAGCGGCTTTTCTGCTACAGGATGCCTGAGCCGTCTTTCTACGTGTAGACCGTGGCGGGATGCCTGCCGGGGTGTCCTTGAAAATCAGGAGACCGTGGTGGGATGCCGGGCGGGGAGTCGGTTCCAGACTTTGCCTTGTTCCTCTCTCAAAACACATTTGTTGCAGGTGGCGTATTAGTTCCGATAAATTATTGCTATCGGAAGTAATAGGGATGAAAAGAAACGTATCATGATGAAGCAACAACATAATAATGATAGTAATGAAGGTGAATAAAAGTCTTGCTGTACTGGACTAAGTTTACATAATGATACATAATAAAACAAAGTAAAACATGTGCCAGAGTGTACACCACAAAAAGGACTTTACAGTCGTGTCCATGCGTGTCTATGGCAGTTTTTCAAATTGCCATTGGTCAAAACATCAAGATTTTGTGAAGGGGTGCTGCTTTGACTGAATCCAATTTCGGTTTCAGTGATTCGTGTACCGCCCGCACGCGCGAGGACGAGAACCTCAGAAAACCTCAGGTCAAGGCCGCCATCGAGTACCGCCCGCATGTGCGAGAGGATGCCGGGCGGTGGCGTTCTTGATCTTGACGCCCGGACGCGATGACGACGACGAGCCGCCCGCCGTCGTCAGGATCATGAGCGAGGGGAACGAGGTCCTCGTCCTTTGGGTGTTGTTCCGGCAGGCGAGGACGGGGAGCCGGTCGAGGTGTAGCACCCTAGATTGTGGCGAGGGTGCACTCTGAATTAGAGTGAGGGTGTCAGTTCAGCTTACAGCCTTAAAGGGGGCACTGTTTCGGGGCACCCCTTTAAGGGGTCATCGAGACAGTGCCCCCTTGCAGGGACGACTGTTTCGGCACGACGGTGAATGAATCGTGCATCGTCTCAAGTACCGTTTCGGTACTTTTGGTAGGCAAGGGCGCGGCCTTCTGTTGGGGGTGCGCAAAATTGCGCAAGCCTGCCAGGGGCGGCAAGTAAGGGAAAATTCCCTGACTACAACGGCCCGCCCGCCGTGCGAGGGGGTCGCGTTTTGCTACCCCCCTCACAGGCAAGGGCAGGCCGTTGGTCAATATCCGTAGTATGGAGAATGGCCCGCAAAATACTAGAAAATACTACATTGCGGCAGGCAAAAAGGCTAGAAAATGCTACAGCGTGGCAGATGGGTCCCCGTTTTGGGGCGTCATGTTGTCGCGCGTGCGAGGGTGCAGCCGGATACCTGAAACAGGTATGTGGTTTTGTCTGCACCGCCCGCACGCGCGAGGGATGGGATGGGGTCGCAAATCGCGACCTCATGGGTGCGCCCACATGTGCAAGGGATGGGGGAACGTTTCGTTCTCAGACGGTCTAGGACGCGATTCTAGGGCCTTCAAATCGTCGGCCTATATGGTTATATGCGTTGACAATTCGACGGGCAGAATTTACGGAAACTACAGGGCCTACAGGAAAATAAACGCAAATGGCGGGCGGCGGTGTCGGCAAGTTCAGAGCGTGACGGCTGAAAAATCAGCTTTCAGGGATGCCAGGCAATGCCGTGGCGTTCGTGATCCTGACGCATGGAGCGGGATGCCGTGGGCCGTCGTTTCGGTTCCTGTATGGCGGTCTGAAAGTCAGATGCCGAAAGTTCTAAAAAAGTTCTGTTTCAGAACTGGAATCTCAAAAAAGGCATGAAAATCGAGAAAGACAGGGCCGCGAAGCCTTGAAAATACTACGGTTAAAGAGTTGCATCGCGCTTTGGGTTCATGGTATGATAAAGGAGTAATTTATTCCGCATTTTTAAGGGGGCCAATCTTTTGCTTACCATTTTAATGATACTCGATGCGATTGTCTGCATCATCCTGATTGCATCGATCCTCGGACAGGAAGCCAAATCCGCCGGCATGGGCGGCATGGGCGGCGGTGCGGATACCGTCTTCTCGAGCAAGGCGCGCGGCATGGACGCGTTGCTCGCTCGCGTGACGGTCGTCTTCGCCATCCTGTTTGCGGTCATCACCATCGTGATTGCACGTATGACGAACTGATAGGATGATGATCATCCCCTGCTCTCCAGCAGGGGAAATTTTCTTGCATAGGGGGTGCTTGCCATGATCATGGAAGGGGCAGAGCCCTTTTTCCTCCCGGGAGGCAGCATGGGAGTCCTGCTCGTCCATGGCTTCACAGGGCTGCCGGCTGAGCTCTCGATGATGGGGGAGTACTTGCAGCAGCGAGGCTGCACCGTCCTCGGTGTGCGTCTGGCCGGCCATGGTACGACAGTCGAGGACATGAGCCGCATGACGGCGGAGGACTGGCTCGATTCAGTCCGCGACGGCTATGCCATGCTCAGGGGCTCGTGCGAGCGCATCGTCGTGGCTGGTCATTCGATGGGCGGCCTGCTCGCCCTGCTGCTGGCAGCCGAGAAAGCTGGCAGGGATACGGGCCTCGCCGGCGTCATCTCGATGGCGGCGCCCATCTACATCGCAGAGGAGCGCGGCATCGCACAGCTGCCGCCGCGCGAGCTCTGCCGCGGCAAGTTCGTCCCCAAGGCGAGACGGCGCCTCAGGGATGTGCCGCCTGCCGTCAACCACACGTACCGCTTCATGCCCCTCGAGGGCGTCTACGAGATGCTCGCGCTCATCGAGCGCACGAAGGCGGCCCTGCCGGGCCTCAAGCTCCCGGCGCTCATCCTGCACAGCCTCAACGACAGGACGGCGGATGCGGAGAGCGCCATCTACATCCGGGAGAATCTGGGCAGCGCGCAGAAGAGGTTCGTCTGGCTCAAATCGTCGGGCCACCTGATCCCGCTCGGCGAGGAGAGGGATATCGTATTCTCGGAGTCGGCTGCCTTTATCGGGGCGCTTGCCGGCGGCGGGGCAGAAGCGAATCGATAGAACAGGCAAAGACTGATGAGAAGAAACGGATAGACAGATTGTTGGAGAAAAGAGTATGGATTTAAAAGAACGAATTTTAGCGTACATGCATGAAGAGGCGTACCGCCCGCTGCCGGCCGAGGAGCTGGCCGACGGGATGCAGCTGACGCCGGAGGACCTCGTACAGTTCGATGCAGCGCTTGAAGAATTGGAAAAAGAGGGCGCGATCATCAAGAATCGCAGCGACCTCTACGGCATCCCGAGCCGCATGCACCTCGTCGTCGGCCGCCTCTCGATGACGGCCAAGGGCTTCGGTTTCATCATCCCGGATGTGCGCGATTCTGAAGAGGAGACGGATGTCTTCGTGCCGGGCGCAGACCTCAATACAGCCATGCACGGCGACCGCGTCGTCGCCCGCGTGACACCGGCACAGGAGGAAGGGCGCTCGCGCGAGGGCGAGATCATCCGCATCCTCGAGCGCGCGAACGAGAAGATCGTCGGCACGTTCGAGAGCAGCAAGACGTTCGGCTTCGTGACGCCGGACAACACGAAGCTCAGCCAGGATATCTTCGTGCCAAAGAAAGCATTCCACGGCGCGAAGACGGGCAGCAAGGTCGTCGTCGAGATCACGAAGTGGCCGGACCGCCGTCGCAATGCGGAGGGCAAGGTCATCGAGGTGCTCGGCAAGGTCGGCGACCCGGGCGTCGACGTTCTTTCGGTCATGCGCCAGTACGACCTCTCGGAGACGTTCCCCGAGGACGTGCAGGAGGCAGCCGATAACGTGGAGCAGGAGCCTTCGCCGGAGGAGTACAGAGGCCGCCGCGACCGCCGCGACCTGCCGATCGTCACGGTCGATGGTGAGGATTCGAAGGACCTCGATGACGGCGTCTTTGCGCGCCGCAATCCGGACGGTTCCTTCTTCCTCGGCGTCTATATCGCCGATGTCAGCTGGTATGTGCGTGAGAATCAGCCGCTCGACCGCGAGGCACGCGAGCGCGGCACGAGTGTCTACCTCGTCGACCGCGTCATCCCGATGCTGCCGAAGGAGCTCAGCAACGGCATCTGTAGTCTCAACGCCGGCGTCGACCGCCTCTCGATGGCCTGCGAGATGCAGATCTCGCCGGAGGGCGAGGTCACGAGCTACGAGATCGTGCCGACTGTCATCCACGTCTACCGCCGTCTGACCTACAACATTGTCAACAAGGTCCTCGTCGACAAGGCAGAGCCGTTCCTCTCGGACAACCAGGACATCCGCGAGATGCTCGAGACGCTTGAAGCACTGCGCCATGTTCTCAAGGCCAAGCGCCATCGCCGCGGCTCCATTGACTTCGATGTGCCGGAGGTCAAGGTCAAGCTCGACGACAAGGGCCATCCCGTCGCGCTCATCAAGCGCGAGGGCTCGCTGGCAGAGTCCATCATCGAGGAATGCATGCTGATCGCCAACGAGACGGTGGCACGCCACATGGAGACGAAGCATCAGCCCTTCATGTACCGCGTGCATGAGCAGCCGTCGGATGAGAAGATCGAGCGCCTCAACAACTTGCTCGGAGCATTTGGCCTCTTCGTTCATCAATCGGAGACGGGCGATATCAAGCCGGTGGATGTCCAGCAGGTACTCGAAAAGGTCAAGGGCAAGCCGGAGGAGCGCATCATCAGCACGGTGGCCCTGCGCTCGATGCAGCAGGCGCGCTACAGCGACATGAGCCTAGGCCACTTCGGCCTGGCCGCGCGCTACTACACGCATTTCACCTCGCCGATTCGCCGCTATCCGGATCTCATCGTGCACCGCCTGCTGCGCGAGACGTTCGCGACGGGCAGCATCCCGGCTGAGCGCCAGGCGAAGCTTCGCACGATGCTGCCGGAGATCGCTGACCACGCTTCGGAGCGCGAGCGCATCGCGATCGAAGCGGAGCGCGAGACGACGGACATGAAGAAGATCGAGTACATGGCGCAGTTCGTCGGCGAGGAGTTCACCGGCATCATCAGCGGTGTCACGGCTTTCGGCATCTTTGTCGAGCTCGACAATGGCGTCGAGGGACTCGTCCACGTCTCGACGATGGTCAACGATTACTACGAGTACCGCGAAGAGCAGTTCGCGATGGTCGGCGAGCGCACGAATAAGGCGTACCGCCTCGGCGATGAGGTCGAAGTCCTGCTCGTGCGCGCGAATGTCGAAGAGCGCAATCTCGACTTCGTGCTCAAGGACAACGGCGCCTATGACCCGCTCGCGATGCGGAATGCCGTGCGCGGCGGCCGCAATAAGGGGCCGAAGCCGGCGAAGACCGACAAGGTCGATAAGAATGACAAGAACGGCAAGGCGGACAAGGGCGGCCGCCAGGAGGCCAAGAAGCGTCCGGCACGCCGTCCCGTCGACGACATCATCGCGGATTTGCCAGCAGCAGAGGGCGAGGAGAAGCCGAAGAAGAAGCGCAGCCACGGCAAGAAGAACCGCGGCGCCTCGGGCGAGAAGCTCTCGCGCCCGGACCATGGCCGCGCCCCGCGCGAGAAGCGTGAGAAACGCGAGCGCGATCACGGCAAGGGCAGGGAGCGTTCCAGCAACCGCCAGGAGCGCCGTGACCGCGAGAACGGCCGCGGGGAGCGCGACTACCATCGCGTCACGGTGACGGGCCTCAACAGCGCCGTCTGGCCGGACCCGCCGGGATACCACGAGCGCAAGCTGCGCGAGGAGGCGCGCGCCGAGAAGGCGAAGGCCGCCCCGAAGCACCGCCCGCGCCCGCACCGCAAGACAGAGGGCGGCACGACGTCCAATAAATAAGACCAATGAAACCACTCAGGTGAGATAAATGGGAAGAAAGAATGCAGGTATCAAGACGGTCTGCGAGAACCGCAAGGCACGCCATGATTACTTCATACACGAGACATACGAAGCCGGCATCGCGCTGCAGGGAACAGAAGTGAAGTCCCTGCGCGCAGGCCGCGCCAACCTCAAGGACAGCTATGCGAGCATCCAGGATGGCGAGCTCTTCGTCGAGAACCTCCACATCAGCCCGTACGACCAGGGCAATATCTTCAACCACGATCCCCTGCGCCGCAGGAAGCTCCTGATGCACAAGGCCGAGATCGTGAAGCTCTTCGCTAAGACCCGCGAGAAGGGCTTCACGCTCGTGCCGCTCAAGATCTACTTCAAGCACGGCCGGGCCAAGATGGAGATTGTACTGCCTCCGGCAAGCACAACTACGACAAGCGCCAGGACCTCCACGAGAAGGCCGCCAAGCGCGAGATCGAGCGCGCGCTCAAGGATCGCCAGCGCTACTGACAAAAAACTCCTGCCGGCCCCGCAAATGCGGAGCGGCAGGAGTTTTTTGTCAGTAGCGCGAATTACTCAGTAAGGAAGTATGTATGTTGAGAAGAGGTGATTATCATGAAAGATATGGGGGAAAAACTTGGTCGCACGCTGGCCATCGCCTTGCTTGTCGGTGCGGGCAGCGTGATCTCGGCGGTCAGCGCTGTGCCAGATTGCTTGCAGGCCGCTGAGGCGGCATCGGCAGCGGCCGAGAGGCAGGAGCATATCCAAGAGGTTGCTGGGAATGCTCTCGTGACAGTGCGCCAGCACAATGTGGCACTCAGGGACTATCAGGGCAGGGAGCTCTACACAGGCAAATACCTTGAACTGGCCGCAAAGCCTGGGGCAAGCCATGCGCTGCGCCGGTCGCTAGCGCGCTGGAATGATGCGGAGCGCACGCGCTGGGCAGGCGACGAGAAGATGCTCAGGAATGCCGTGCACTTCACCGAGGAGAACGGCATCCCGATGTATGCGCCGTATTACATGGGCCATGCCATCGCGGTCTGGGGACGCGTCGACGATGCGGTGCTGAGTTTCTGCACGCGCACGGAGTCCTATACGGGCGGCGCGCATCCGAATCACGCCTATCAGAGCTGGAATTTGGATCTCCGGACGGGCGAGCCCATCGCGCTTCGCGATATCGTCACGAGCCGCAGGGCCTTCCTGACGGCTGTGGCGGCGGCGTTTCGCGCGCAGTATCCGGGGCGCGAAGATGAGACATTCCGGCGCACGATCGACGCGCAGCTTGAGTCCATCTACCCGTACCTCGACTGGGATCAGTCCACGGTCTGGATCATGTTGCCCGGAGGCGGTATCCGCGTCTACTACAGCGCCTACGAGCTCGCACCGTACGCTGCCGGCGACTTCATCCTGACGCTGATGCCCGAGGGAAATCCGGGGCTCTTCAAGGCGCGCTGATATGTGTGCATGAAAAATGAAAAAAGTCCCATCCATCAGATAGCAGTATCTGATGGATGGGACTTTTTTTTACGGGCTCAGGCCTCGACGCTTCGCCGCGGGAATCTTCGATCTTGCCCTGGAGGTCGTGGTCGGTCATCGCGCAGACGGCGGAGTCAGACCAGACGTTTTCGGCCGTCTCGATCATGTCGATGATCGTGTAGATCGGCAGGATGACACCCATGAGGCCGAGCGGTGCGCCGAGGGAGCTCATGAGCGAGAGCGTCAGGAAGTAGCAGCCCATCGGGACGCCGGCGTTGCCGATGGCGGCGAGGACGGCGACGAAGAGCCACGTGATCATGGTGCCGATCGAGAGGTCAAAGCCGGCGTTCTGCATGACGAACAGCGACGTGACGAGGATGAAGGCTGCGCAGCCGTTCATGTTGATCGTCGTGCAGATCGGCAGGACGAAGCGCGAGACGCGCGGGTTGACCTTGAGGCGCGCTTCAGCAGAGGCGAGCGTGACAGGCAGCGTGCCGGCGGAGCTCTTCGTGAAGAGCGCGACGGCGATGGCCGGTGCCATCTTGCGGAAGACGTAGAGCGGGTTGAGGCCGCGCGCGAGCAGGAAGAGCGGGATGACGATGAAGAACTGGATGACGTTGCCGCCGAGCACGACGAGCGTGTACTTGCCGAGCGCGCCGACGATGACGCCGGCCTCGATCTGCGAGGAGAGCTGTGCGGCAAAGGCGAGGATGCCGGCCGGCAGAGCCCAGAGCAGGGCGCGGATCAGCGTGAAGAGGAGTTCCTGCAGGCCGTGGATGCCCTTGAGGAGCACGGCGCGGTTCTCCGTCTTCGGCATGAAGGCGAGAGCGAGGCCGACGGATGCGGCAATCAGCATGACGGACAGGACGTTGCCGGCGAGGAACGGCTGCAGCATGTTGTTCGGGATGACGGAGAGGAAGTGGTCGTAGTAGGAGAGGGAGCCGAGCTTCTGCATCGGGACATCCGAGGCACCGGCGCCGATGAGGTCAGCCGGCAGATTGCCCGGCGCGATCCAGAGGTAGAGGATGAGGCCGATGGAAGCGGCGGCAATCGTCGTCAGCAGCGTGTAGGTGACGGCGTGCGCGAAGATGCGGCCCGTGTCCTTCTTGGCGCCGAGCGCCGAGAGCGTCGTGATGACGGCAAGCGCGATGGTCGGCACGGCGATGAACTGGAACAGGCGCGTGAAGACCGTGGCCACGAAGTTGAAGAGCTCGTTGAGCGCAGGTACCTGCAGCCAACCGAGGATGGCGCCGACGATCAGAGCGGCGAACCAGAGGACCATCTGCTTGGCCTGCCCGCCCTTGCGCTGGCGCAGGGCCTCGTCCTTTGCGAGGTCGACAGAATCTTTATTGGGATTTGCCATGATATACCTTCTTTCTTTGATGCAATCGTGGATGATGGCTAAGTGCTTGTAAAGCATATATGATTAATATGTGATACATTATAGATGGATTGCGGCGGCCTGTCAAGAGTGAAAATCACCATTTTGGCAATCGTGCCTTTGACAGAGTGGAAATGTCATTGCTATACTGGACCATAGTATCACATGACAGAGAAAAGAGAAAGATAGAAAGAGAGGCGGATGATATGGAAGGACAGGACGAAAACAAGCAGCAGGAGAAAGTGCACAAGCGGCGCATCCACTACAGCGGGCGCTATCCGCGCCACTTCGCGGAGAAATACAAGGAGCTCAACCCGGAGAAGTATGGGGAGGAGATCGCTCACGTGCGCGCCAAGGGGAATACGCCGGCTGGCACGCACATCCCCATCATGGTCGAGGAGATCCTCGCGATCCTCGCGATAAAGCCGGGTGAGCGCGGCTTTGACGCGACGCTCGGCTACGGCGGCCACACGATGGCGATGCTCGAGAAGCTCGAGGGCAGAGGCCACCTCTACGGCGGCGATGTCGATCCGATCGAGTCGGCCAAGACGGAGGCGCGCATCCGCGCGAAGGGCTATGGACCTGAGATCTGGGAACGCCGCCTGATGAACTTCTGCGAGATCGACAAGCTAGTAGAGGAGGCCGGCCCTTTTGACTTCGTGCTAGCCGACCTCGGCGTCTCCTCCATGCAGATCGACAATCCGGAGCGCGGCTTCACCTACAAGTCGGACGGCCCGCTCGACCTGCGCCTCAACCAGCAGGCGGGCATCTCGGCAGCGGACCGCCTGCGCGAGATGACGCAGGCGGAGCTCGTCGGCATGATGCAGGAGAACGCCGATGAGCCGTATGCCGAGGAGATCGCGCGCCAGATTGTCCGCGCAGAGAAGCGTCGGCCCATCCGCACGACGCGGGAGCTCTACGCGGTGATCGAGGCGGCTCTCGAGAAGGTGCGCCTGCAGCGCGGCGCGGACGGCAGGCAGCCTGATCGACGCGACGTCATCCGCAAGAGCAGTGCCCGCGTCTTCCAGGCCCTGCGCATCGATGTCAACCACGAGTACGAAGTCCTCTACGAGTTCATGGAGAAGCTGCCGTTTGCGCTGGCACCGGGCGGGCGCGCCGCCATCCTGACGTTCCACTCGGGCGAGGACCGCATCGTCAAGAAGGCGTTCAAGGCGTTCCACCAGCAGGGCATCTACCAGGACATCGCGCGCGATGTCATCCGGCCAAGCCGCGAGGAGTGCTACAACAACAGCCGCGCGCACTCGACGAAGTTGCGCTGGGCCATCCGCGCCGAGTGAGCCGCGCTTGTGACTGGCTCACGGACTTCGCGCCTGACGCTTGCTATACTGGACGGATAAACGTCCGCATGGCGGACGATGGACGATGATGGAACCGAAAAATGAGATTGAGAAAAGCAAGAAAGGAAGTTCCTGGATGACGATGGAGAAGACAGATCTTTTGGTGATTGGCGCAGGCCCTGCGGGCATCTCAGCGGCGCTCTATGCGAGGCGCGGCGGCCTCTCTGTGACGGTCGTGACAAAGGGCATTGAGACGGGCGGCCTCTCTAAGGCGGAGAAAATCGAGAATTACTACGGCTTTGCTGAGCCTATCTCCGGCAAGGAGCTTCTGCGCCGCGGCGCGGCAGGTGCCAGACGCCTCGGCGTGGAGATTGTCGAGGAGGAGCTCTTGGCGCTTTCCTTCAACGATACGTTCGACGGCTTCAAGGCTGCTTCCCGTCAGCACGAGTGGGAGGCATCGGCCGTCGTTCTCGCTGCCGGTGCTTCGCGCCGCACGCTGCCGATACCGGGGATAGCAGAATTCGAGGGCAAAGGTGTGAGCTACTGCGCCATCTGCGATGCCTTCTTTTACCGCGGCAAGAAAGTCGCCGTCATCGGTTCGGGCGAGTATGCCGTGCATGAAGCACAGGTCTTGCTGCCGCATGCCGATATGGTCACGCTGCTGACAAACGGCGAGCCGCTGACGGCGGAGGTGCCCGATGATGTGGCAGTATGCGATGGCAAGATCGCAGCCGCGGAAGGCGCGGGGCGCGTCGAGCGCGTGCGCTTTGCAGACGGCGAAGTGCTGCCGCTCGACGGGCTCTTCCTCGCCATCGGCACGGCGGGCAGCTCGGAGCTGGCGCGCAAGATCGGTGCCATGCTCGATGGTGCCGATGTCAAGGTGGACGTGCATCAGGCGACGAATGTGCCGGGCCTCTTTGCGGCAGGTGACTGCACGGGCGGTCTGCTGCAGGTGGCCAAGGCCGTTCATGAGGGGGCCGAGGCCGGTCTCTCCGCGCTGCGCTATGTGCGCAGCAAGCGCAATGCCAAGTGATGGTACATGATGATACGATGGTTTTACGAGAAAGAAGGATGATTTCTTGACGACAAAACGATGGCTCGGTGTCCTGGGCTTCACGATTTTCGGTATCCTGCTCTTCGCGAGCTGGCTGCTTCCGGGGCAGATGGGCTTCTGGTATGGACTCGACAGCTCGGTCTTTTTCTTCTTCAATCATTTGATCGGGCAGAGCCAGGCTCTGCTCTATCTGGTGGCCTTCACGAATCTGCGCCCGTTCGATGCAGTGGCCTTCCTCTTCATGCTGGGCATCTTCTATCACTACTACCGCCAGCAGGATGCCAAGGGCAGGCGCTGGATGCTCTGCATCGGCCTGACGATGCTCGTGACGGCCGTGATCGCGAAGCAGTTCGACATGATGCTCGGCTTTGAGCGGCCGAGCGCGACGAAGTTCTTCACCTGCAGGGGTGCCCGTGCTGCGTGTCTCCGAGCTCACGGGCTGGCCGGCCAAGGACTGGTCGAGCACGAGCTTTCCAGGCGACCACGGCATGATGCTTTTGATCTTCACCTTTTACATGCTGCGCTATTTCGGCAAGAAGGCCTTCGCGGCGAGCCTGTTCGTCGTCATCGTCTTCTCGATGCCGCGCATCATGTCGGGGGCACACTGGCTGACGGATGTCGTCGTCGGCTCCGGCTCCATCTGCAGCATCGTCCTGAGCTGGATGCTCCTGACACCGGCATCGGACCGCATCATTGCACTGTTTGACCGCTATCTGCCGCATCAGGACAAGGCCAAAACGAAAAACTGAATCTTGTTTTCAGCAGTGCAGTCCACGAGGCTGCACTGCTTTTTTGTATATAGAAAACCCCTGGTTAGACCAGGGGTTCGATAAAGCTTTAGCGATGAGTCTTTAAAGGATTTAATAAACCTCCCTTGAAGTATGAAGT
>ENA-OQED01000363-OQED01000363.1-human-gut-metagenome-genome-assembly--contig:-NODE-363-length-18242-cov-1.114104_pt1 | contig 18242 bp, 17 predicted proteins | sample MGYA00242790_ERZ504625 | MGnify/ENA primary metagenome ERZ504625 (study PRJEB26092, sample SAMD00036345) | human gut metagenome | host: Homo sapiens | study: EMG produced TPA metagenomics assembly of...
AACGGAGCTGCTCTACGGGGATGTGAACCTGGACGGCAGAGTGGATATCACGGACGCTGTCCTCATCAATAAGGCGATCGCCGGCGCAGTGGAACTGAGCGCAAACCAGCGCCACAACAGCGATGTCTATGCAGACGGCGAACTGACCACAAGCGACGCAACGACACTGCTCCAGTTCCTGGTAAGCATGATCAAGATTCTGCCTGTGACGGAATAAATCAAAACAGGCTCTGAAAACTGAATCAGAAGAAAGGCGGCTGTATTTCGGTACAGCCGCTTTTTTCGACAAAATATGACTCCAAAAATTTTTTGAATATGCCAAAAGCAAGACTGATTTTTTATGCAATCTGCCAAAAAAACAGCTTTTTCCGTTTAGTACAGCGCAAAGATCGGTATTGCTCTTGCAATTTTTGCCGGGATGTGCTATACTATAAAAAGCAATGCTGTTGATTTGTGAATGACGGCATCTGCACTATTTCTATCCCTGTAACTTCCTGCGTGACTGCGCAGTGCCGTTTTCGGGCGATAAATCTTGGATGAGGTGAACCAAATTGGCACAACTGAAAAAACCCACAATCAAAAACCCCGCTCTGGTATCCGCAATGGCAGAGTTCAAGGCAAAGCAGAATCCGCAGACTGAAAAAGAAATGCTGGACGCAATTGCTGAGGCATCCTTTATTGCCCCGATCGCTTTGCAGAAACAGCTGGATGAGGTAGAGCCGGACGAAAACGGCCAGCGCCAGATGCAGGCGTCTCTCATGGCAGTTTCCAACAAGGACGGCTCGAAGTTTTTCCCGGCGTTCACGGACTGGCTGGAATTCCTGAAGTGGAAGAACGACCCGGAGGCAGACACCATGGTCATCACATTTGACCAGTACTGCGGCATCCTGCTGAAACAGGGCGTGGATATCAACGGTATCGTTATCAACCCGTCAGAGACCAACATCGTGATCCGCAAGGAAAAGATGGCAGAGATGAAGGGCGTGTCTGTTCCCACAGATGCACCGAAGAATCACCGCATCATGCCGCTGTTCGGCACCGAGAAGATCACCAACTCTGAGGTCATCATCGCCGCAGACCGTCTGCGCCGGGAGAACAACGAGGACGCAAAGAACAATCTGTTCAACGTAATGCGCAAGGCTCGTTTTGTCGCTCCGGTTCTGATGGAGATGCCGAAGGAAGTCAAGGCTGGCGAGAAGATCAATGCCCAGGCGGAATTCATTATGCTGAACCACGACGGCGGAAAGTTCATGCCGCTGTTCACCAGTCTGCCGGAGCTGCAGAAGTGGACAGGCGCACCGGACTGCAAGGCAGTTCCCATGAGCATGGCGAACTATACCGCAATGCTGTCCGACCCGAAGAGTACGGCTGCCGGCATCGTGATCGACCCGTTCTCCATGGGTCTGGCATTCAGCAAGGAACAGGCGCTGAACATCCAGCCCCGTCTGGAACTGCGTGACATCGAGGGCGTTCCGGAGGGAATGCAGGAGGCGCTGAGAGACCACCTGGCAACCCTGCCGGCAGTCAAGAAGGCGTACCTGGACGGCATCAAGGCAAACGGCGCAGACGGCTATGTGATCGTCATGGATCTGGAAAAGGATGCAGATATCCCGACCATCGCAGACAGCACCGCACAGATCGCAAAGCAGTACGGTTCCTGTGTCGTTGCACCGGTAGATTCTCCGCTGGGCAAAAAGGTGCTGGAACGGAGAGAGACCTTCTACGAGGCGTAAGGGAAATATAGCGTAACCATACTACAGTATATAACAAACACCCCTGTTCTGCGGCAAGTGAAATGCCGTGAGAGCAGGGGTGTTTTTGTTTTGGATTTATGCTTGAAAAAACTGCCGGAACGCCGTGGGCAGGGAGATCTCTGCGGCAATTTCTGCGGCGGTTTTCCAGACGAACTGCTCGTCCTGTCTGCCGCAGGTGAGATAGACGCCGTACAGCTCCCATTCCACGTGGGTGAAGATGTGCTTTCGCTCTGCCGTCTGGGTCAGATCCAGCGGCTTGCACTGCCACCGGCTCACCTGGGCGATTGCCTCTTCCGTGGTGCAGATGCCGGACACATTGGGGTATTCCCACAGCCCGTGGAGCAGACCTTTTGCGGTGCGTTTCCGGACGGCGTATTTTCCGTCGCAGCAAAGCACAAACACGGTGTATTGTTCCTTGCGCCGGGGCTTTTTCTCGGTGCGCTGTGGGAGACGCATGGTGTCGCCGTACTGTTTTCCCAGACAAAGTTCCGCCAGGGGACAGACCTCGCACCGGGGCTGTCCGTTGGGCAGACAGACCGTAGCGCCCAGCTCCATCAGCGCCTGTGTCATCGTGCCGCACTGTCCGGGAATGTTCCGGTACACCTGTTCCAGCGACCGGGTGACGGCTGCCTTTTGTTCCGGGCGGTCGATCTCGCAGAAACTGTCCTGGATGCGTGCCGCCACACGCAGCACATTGCCGTCCACCGCCGGCGTGGGCAGGTCATAGCAGATGGAGCAGACTGCACCGGCGGTGTAGTCGCCTACGCCGGGCAGCTGCCGGACTTCTTCCCACGTTTCCGGGAATGCGCCGCCGTATTGTTCCACAATGACCTGCGCCGCCTTGCGCAAGTTGGCAGCCCGGCTGGTAATAGCCCAGACCTTCCCAGCACTTGTTCACCTGGTCCTGTTCGGCGTTTGCCAGAGCAGGAATGTCGGGGAAGGTCTCCAGAAAGCGCTGGTAATAGCCCTTGACTGCCTCAACCCGTGTCTGCTGGAGCATGATCTCCGACAGCCATACCCGGTAGGGCTGCCGGTTCTTTCGCCAGGGCAGGTCTCTGGCGTGACCGGGATACCACGACAAAAGCGGCTGTGTCAGCTGTGCCATGACCTGTTCCTGCATGGCTTTCCATCGGCGCATCCGGGCGATGACCTTTTCATACACCGGGAGCATATGAGGTTCTTTGCAGATCTCCGGCAGCTTTTCCACGGGGATCCAGTCCACGGCGGTGTTTTCGTCCGGGGCGATGCGCAGCGTCTCTCTGGTATCTGCAATCAGCCCGTAGGTCACGTTGTAGTGCTGGTGTTCCGGAACGGGTGTGCCGTTTTTCTGGTGCGCCCTGACCGGGAGAATGTCCAGGGACAGAATAGCGCCGGTGAGGGGATAGGGCTTTCGGATGCCGGTCTCTTCCTTTGCCTCCCGGACGGCAGTCCAGAGAAAATCGTTGGAACCGTCTGCGTGACCGCCCGTCCAGGCGAAGGAGTCGTAGATGCGGTGATAGACCATCAGCACCTTTTCCAGCCTGGTGTCCATGACGAATCCGGAACAGGTAAAGTGGCTTTCTGCGTGGCTGCGCCAGAGCAGCTGTGTGCCGTATTGTTCCGCCGCAAGGAGTATCTCGTTCCGGTCACGGCGTTCCTGTTCGGTTTCGGGAACATAGGCGGCGAGACGGGCTTTCCAGTCGGTCACATCCTGTTCCTGCATGACATTTCTCATGTTGTCTGTCCTTTCTGTGAGAGCCTGTTTCGACCGTCAGATACGAAACAGGCTCTTGCAATTGTTTTTCATTTTTCCGGCAGCAAAAGCGTGATCTCCGTGCCGTGTCCCAGTTCGCTGCGCAGGGAGATGGTGCCGTTGTGGCAGTCTACGATGTGCTTGACGATGGACAGCCCCAGCCCGGTGCCGCCACGCTGTTTCGACCGGCTTTTGTCCACCCGGTAGAACCGTTCGAAGATGCGGCTCTGCGCCTGGAGCGGAATGCCGATGCCGTTGTCCGCAATGACGATCTTTGCCTGTGTACCCACGTGTTCGATGGTGATGGAGACTGTGCCGCCGGGATTGTTGTACTTGATGGCGTTGTCGATGAGGTTGATGAAAAGCTCCCGCATATAGCCTTCGTTGCTGTGCAGCAGGAGACATCTGCCCTCCAGATGTACCTGTATCCTGTTCCGCTGGATCTGGGGTTCCAGAATTTGCAGGGCGTTTCCGGCAGCCGCCGCCAGGTCTACCGGCGTGTTCAGCATCTCGGTGTGTTCCTCGATCTCCGAGAGCCGGATGATGTCGTTGATGAGAAAGAGCAGGCGTTCGCTTTCCCGTTCGATCATGGCGCCGTATTTCGCCACGTCGTCCTCTTTGGTAATCATGCCGCTGCCGAACATCTCGCCGAATCCCTTGATGGTGGTCAGCGGCGTTTTCAGCTCGTGGGAGACGTTTGCGGTGAATTCCTGGCGCATCTTTTCCGCCTTGACGTTATAGGTCACGTCCACCAGCAGCACGATCGTCCCGAAGATGCCGCCCATTTCCACACGGGTGATGTACGCCCGGATGTAGCTGCCGTCGATCTTCAGCAGCTGGCGCACGGTGCAGCCCTTGTGAAGATCATCGTCAGCCGGCGGCATATCGTGCTGCGGCTCTGTTTTGGACTTCCGCAGCGCATCCAGAAATGCCTGGTTGTCGGTGAGGATGAAGATGGATTTGTTGTCCCAGTTTTCCTTTTCGATGCTGAGCAGTGCCGTTGCGGTGCGGTTCGCCAGCTGGATCTTGTCAGAATCGTCCAGGATGAGGATGCCCTCTACCATATGCTCCTGGATGAGTCCGATGATGTCCCGTTCGTGGTACAGTTCCTTCTGCATCCGGCTCATCTCCGTCTGGAGCTTTGCCTGGGCTTTCTGGTCTTTTTTATGCTGGTGCTGTGCCTGCTGTTTCTGGTGCAGGTACAGAAAGATAAATACCGTCAGCAGCACCGCCGCCACCGCAGCGAATGCCCATCCGATCCATTCCATGATTAGCCTCCGATCTTATAGCCGTAACCCCGTACTGTGTGAATGAGATTGGAACATCCTGCGGCATCCAGCTTTTGCCGGAGCGTTTTCACGTGTGCATCCACGGTGCGTGTCTCGCCCTCATAGGAGAATCCCCAGACCTGTTCCAAAAGGCGGTCCCGGGAAATGGCAGTGCCACGGTTGCGCACCAGATAGGACAGCAGTTCGAATTCCTTATAGGTGAGGACGATCTCTGTTTCCAGATAGACCACCGTCCGCTGATCCAGGTCGATGGTCAGATCGTGGGCAGACAGCACGTGGCTCTCCGCTTTCTGTACCGTGTGGCTGCGCCGCAGCACCGCCTTGATCCGTGACAGCAGTTCCATGATGCCGAACGGCTTTGTGATGTAGTCGTCTGCGCCGTTTTCCAACCCGGTCACCTTGTCGATCTCGCTGGACTTCGCCGACAGCATAATGACCGGTATCTCTGCGGTAGCGTCGTTGCCCTTGAGCCGCTTTAAGATGGAGATGCCGTCCTCATCGGGGAGCATGATGTCCAGCAGGATCAGCGCCGGCTTGTCGTCCCGGAGCCGGTGAAAAAAGCTTTTTCCGTCCGGGAATCCCTCGGCGGTATAGCCGCCGGACTGCAAAGCGCAGGTGATAAGCTCCCGGATCCCCGTATCATCCTCTACACAAAATATATTTGCCAACTTACATTTCCTCTTTCTTTCCCTGTCGGATCTCCCGGCGCATTGCCGAAACAGCAACTTCGATGGCGTGCGTCATGTCGCCGGCGGCGTGTGCATTGTCCCGCACCACCGCCTGGCGCTCCTGGTTCCACAGCATTTGCAGGATAGTGGCACACTTCACCCGGCGTGTCGCCGCCACGATGAACAGCGCCGCCGATTCCATCTCCGATGCCAGCGCTCCGGCGGCTTTCCACGCCTGCCAGTTCTGGAGCAGGGTCTGTGCGGCAGGCATGGTCTCCGGGGAATGCTGCCCGTAGAAAGAGTCCTTGCACTGCACCACGCCGGTACGATAATCATATGCAAGCTCCTGTGCGGCGCAGACCAGATGCTGTGTCAGACCGAAGTCCGGGACAGCCGGAAATGCCAGGGGAACGTATTCCTGCGATGTTCCCTCCATGCGGATAGCACCGGTGGGGATGATGAGCGTTCCCGGAATCAGTTCCGGCTGCATTCCGCCGCAGGTGCCGATGCGCAGAAAGGTGTGTGCGCCCAGCGCCGCCAATTCTTCCATGGCGATGGCAGCAGACGGGCCGCCGATGCCGGTGGAGGTGACGCTCACTTTCGTGCCGTCCAGTGTGCCGGTCCATGTGGTGAACTCCCGGTTCTGCGCCGTCTTTACGGGATGTTCCAGATAAGAGGCGATCCACTCGGTGCGTCCGGGGTCGCCGGGGAGAAAGACATACTTTCCGATGTCCTCCGCTGTGCATTGAATGTGAAACTGACGTTCTGACATAAGCGGTTCCTTTCTGCGTGTGAAACAGGTTCTGGCGGGCGTGGGTTGTCTTTGTTGTGCAAATGTGTTCCCTTGAAAAGGCGCCCATAGGCTTGACTGAGGCGTAACACACCAACGGGCGAACACTGTTTGCATCTACAGAAGTATCACAAAACGGAAACCGTAGATGTGCAGAATCCCTGTCTCACCGTAGGGGCGAACATCGTTCGCCCGGGTCGACTCCTCTGCCCTGCCGGGCATCTCCTCTAAAAGAGGAGACATATTAAAAAGCCTTCCTTGAAAAGGGAGGTGGCACGAAGTGCCAGAGGGATTATCTACATTTACACTTCTTGACAAATTTCCAGAATTCTGTTATGATATACCCATGAACAACATTTTCAGCACCACCGCCTAAAATCTGTGCGGTGGCATCTTGATTCTGGAGGAAAGATCATGCAGCAATACCGCAACTGGCAGCCGCAGGAGCCGGAGCATCATTATGATATGAGAGCGCTGGTCTTTGGCGTAGTGTCGTTTCTGTTCTGTCAGCTGCCGGTCCTGTCCATTGTGACGGGCATCATCGCCCTGGTCTATGCGGCAAGGGCGAAAAAACGGCAGCGCTGTTACAGCCACGGCATGGTAACGGCAGGCATGATATTGGGTATTATCGGGATCTGTATGGGTGTATTGTCCAGTATTTACTGGGGCTTTAATTTTCTGCGGATTCTCTGGATGCTTTCAGAGAACAACCGGATGGTGCCTGCGCCGTCCAACCCGGAGTTTTTCAACGGTCCGGGAACGCCGGCGGCATTTTTCCCGTTATTCTGAGTCCAGGTAATCCAGGTCGGAATCTTCTGTTTCAGCGCCGTGATCGGGCTGCGTCTCAATGCCTTCCGGGTGTGCATCTTCCGGGAGCGGCTTTACGACAGCAAACCCGCTCTCGGCGTTTTCTTCTGCCTGTTCCCGGCAGACCGGATCTACGTGGAATGTGACCGCCTGCTTACGGTTTGCGATCTCGTTGACACGCTCTGTGCCGCCGTATTCCCCGTCGATCGTCCAGGACACCGGCTCGTCGTCCAGCGCAGTGACTTTCAGATGTGAGGTGCGGAAATAGTGGAGATACTGTTTCGCCAGCCCCAGCTGGATCTTGGAGAACGCCATGACCAGCTTGTGGAATTCCACCAGGTTGGAGGGCTTGTGGATCAGTGTGACCTCGAACAAGCCGTCGTCCCACCGCACATCGGACAGTGCCAGGAACTTCGCCACAGAGGAAGAGTTGGTTACCATGCCGTAGAGGAACTCGTCCTCGATCACGCCGCCGTCGTACTCAATGCGCATCCGGTACGCCCGGATCTTCGGCAGCTTGGAAATGGCGTTGAGCAGGTAAGCGGAGTGTCCCCAGCAGGTTCTTGAACTGCTGCGGCGTTTCATAGGAGATCTCCGTGAATGCGCCGAATGCAGCCACATAGGTGAAGTATTTGTCGTTGAAGCTGCCCACATCGCAGCGGAGATCTTCGCCGTGGATGATGCAGTCTACGGCTGCCTCCGGTTCTTTGGGAATGCCCAGTCCACGGGCAAAATCGTTGGTTGAGCCGAAGGGAATATAGCCGATGGGGCATTGGGTCTCGCTTTGCATACAGCCCTGGATGACTTCGTTCAGTGTGCCGTCTCCGCCGGAGCAGACCAGGATGTCATAACAGCCGGCATCACACGCCTGTTTTGCGCACACAGTGGCATCGCCACGATCTTGTGTGGGATGTACTGTCACCTGAAATCCGGCAGCGGTGAACTTGTCGATAATCATTGCAAGATGCGACCCGACTGATGCTCTGCCGGAATGCAGATTGCAGATAAAATAGATCTGTTTCAACTGTGATACCTCCTTTTTTCAAAAAAAGATGTTGCCTTTAGTATACCACAAATTTTACAAAAATGCAAGCATTTTTGATTTGTGAACGCCTTTGAAAAATACTGTAAAAAATAACGTGTTTCCTGCGTTTTTCGGTGCTTTTTGAATTTTTTTTGCTTGCAATTTTATGTGCACTATAGTATAATGAGAAAACGGTACACAGATCGTTGAAAGTGGAAAAAGGTATAAGGCAGCGCCGCACAACATTTTATTCATTGTTTCCCTTGTGCAGTGATGCCGCTAAAAGGAGCGTGGCAGTTGTTATGAGTAAAGCTCAGAATAAAGTAAAAGGATTTACGCTTGTTGAACTTTTGATTGCCTCTGTGATTATGGGGATTCTTGCTGCAATTTTGGTGCCCATCTGCTGCAATATATTGAACGAAGCCATGAAACCATTGACATCACCAATGTGCGTGAGGCATATCTCGAAGTCAGAACGGCATCGATGATCGATGGAGCAGCAGGTGTGTCCAGAACGGTAAAGCTTGAGCAAAAACGAGATGACTGGCAGTCGTTCAATCCTGTAACGATTGCGGGGATCAAACACTATACCTGGGAAGGGGATACAGATCACTGGAAGGGTATTCCCACGGCGAACGGAGAGTGTGAGATCACCTATACGCCTTCGACCGGCATCGTTTTCTACTGGAAAGGGAAGAGCGAAACCAGTACAGTTACTGGTATTGACTTTAACGAAGATCTGCATAGTGCACTGAATAACACGAGTATATTGTCAGATTTGATCGCAAATAAATCTAATCGCTTTGAGATCGATTCTCAGTGTCCCAATTCTACAATGGTACCGAAAGTACAGGAGCAGATCGGAGAAAGCAGTCTGCTGAATTATGGTACATGGGCATATTTGGGAAGCCCGAAAGATGCTTCCGGAAGGTATCTGTTCTGGACTTCGGTAGATACTGAAGCAGTTGGTGCGGGGAAAAAGATCCCTGGTGATCATCAGCAGGGCAGATGGTGGATTTATATCTCTGAAACAACAACGGCAGAACGATCGAATAAGGGTAAAAATTATGTCGCGGTCGTAGATCATATTTATAATTCTGCCGGATTCAGACCATACACCAAAGGTGAACGGTATAATAGTCTGACGGAAGCGTATGCGGCATATGAAAAACTGGTTGCAGAAAAATATCCGGATTATAAGGATGCACTGCCGAAATAAAACAGATCGTTAGAGAATTGAATGGTATAAAAATCCGGACTTGACAAAACGGCAAAAATCCGGTATAATAAAAGTCCATGAGCAGACTGTGTGATAGCGCAGCAGGAATGCTGTGAGGAAAGTCCGAGCATCGCAGGACGGGATAGCTGCTAACGGCAGCCGGGGGCGACCCTAGAGCCAGTGCAACAGAGAGATACCGCCGCAGGTTTCCTGCGGTAAGGGTGGAAAGGTGCGGTAAGAGCGCACCAGAGTGCAGGAGACTGTACTGCTATGTAAACCTTATCCGATGCAACGTCTATTGGTACACGCTGCCGCAACATTGGTCCGGTGGGCAGCGGCGTAATGGCGGCTTGAGCTGTGAGGTGACTCACAGACCAGATAAATTATCACACACGACAGAACTCGGCTTACAGGTCTGGTCATGGAGACAGCGCAGCGTTAATACTGCGCTTTCTTTGTATTTGCAATACTTTTTCGAAAATCAATTTATCAAAAACAGCTGCATAGACTGTTCCGGGAGGGAGAGCCGATGCAGAAACCAAAAACGACAGAATGTCCGTATCCGGTGCGTGTGACCGCTCCGGAGAAAAATGCGGCGAGAGCGGAAAGCGACCGGGTGCGGTGCGGAAAAATGCTGCGCCGGCTGATGCAGCTTTCTGCGGAGAAAACGGGACGGGACTGTCCGGGAAAACGGAGGATTTGACATGGATGCAGAAACGATGCTCTGGTATGAAAAGCCAGCGGAAAATTTTGACCAGGCGCTTCCCATCGGAAACGGCAGGATCGGGGCAATGGTTTTCGGCGGCGCAGCAGACGAGGTGCTGAAACTGAATGAAGATTCCGTCTGGTCCGGCGGAAAGCGGAACCGGAACAACCCGGATGCCCGTGAGGGTCTGGAAGAGGTGCGAAAGCTGCTCCGGGAAGAGCGCATCCCCGAGGCGGAAAAGATTGCTTTCGAAAAATTACAGGGCGTGACACCCCAATTCCCGGCACTATATGCCGCTGGGTGACCTGAACCTGCACATGGATTTCGCCGGAAAGGCAAAGCAGTATCAGCGCAGCCTAGATCTGGAACACGCTCTGGCGACCGTACGCTTTACGGCAAACGATATCACCTATGTCCGTGAGGCGTTCGTCTCCGAGCCGGATCGAGTGCTGGTGCTGCATATTGCCGCAAGCGAACCCGGCATGGTGAACCTGCGTGCCACTCTGGACGGCAGAGACGACTACTACGACGACTGCCGCCCGTGTACCGACTATCCCAATATGCTGGTCTATGACGGCGGCACCGGCAGCCGGAACGGCATCTTCTTTGCGGCGGCGCTGACCGGATTTTCCGAAGGCGGCACCATCCGCACTGTAGGCGGTGCGCTGGAAGTGCAGGGTGCGAACGAAGTGACCCTGCTGCTGAGCGTCGGCACAAGCTTTTACCACGGGGAACAGTACGAGGATGCGGCAAAGATGGATGCCTCTTATGCGGCAGACTGCAGCTATGAGGAATTGCTGTACCGCCATCTGACGGAATACCAGGAAAAGTTCCGCCGGGTGCGCTTTACCCTGCCGGACAACAGCGAAGGCGGCAGCGAGCTGCCCACAGATGAACGGCTCATGCGGCTGCGTGGGGACGAGGGCGACCACAAGGAGTGCAAGCTCCAGATCCACGACAGCAAGCTGGCAGTGCTGTACTTCAATTACGGCAGATATCTGATGCTGTCCGCCAGCCGTCCGGGAACACAGCCCATGAATCTCCAGGGCATCTGGAACCAGGATATGTGGCCGGCTTGGGGCTGCCGCTATACCATCAACATCAACACCCAGATGAACTACTGGCCGGCAGAGGTCTGCAATTTGTCGGAATGCCACCTGCCGCTGTTCGATCTGATTGAGCGGATGCGTGCGCCGGGACGGGAGACTGCCCAGGCGATGTACGGCTGCCGTGGCTTTGTCTGCCACCACAACACAGACATCTGGGGCGACACAGCACCCCAGGATCTGTGGATGCCGGCGACCATCTGGCCCATGGGTGCGGCTTGGCTGTGTCTGCACATTTTCGAACACTACCAGTTCACTCAAGACCTGGACTTCCTGGATCAGCACTATGAGGCAATGCGTGAGGCTGCCCTGTTCTTCGTGGACTATCTGACGGAGAACGAGGACGGCGAACTGGTGACTTGTCCGTCTGTCTCGCCGGAGAATACCTATAAAACCGAGAGCGGCGCAAAGGGCTGTCTGTGCAGCGGTCCGTTTATGGATACGGAAATTCTGACGGTGCTGTTCCGGAACGTGATCGAGAGCAGCAAGCTGCTGAACCGGGACGGGGACTTCGCCGCAGAGCTGGAAGGTCTGCTGAAAAAGCTGCCGCCGCTGAAGATCGGCAAGTACGGTCAGATCCAGGAGTGGGCGAAGGATTATGAAGAGGTGGAGATCGGTCACCGCCATATCTCGCACCTGTTTGCCCTCTATCCGGCAGACCTCATCACGCCGTATCACACGCCGGAACTGGGCAAGGCTGCCCGTGCTACACTGATCCGCCGTCTCATCCACGGCGGCGGGTCATACGGGCTGGAGCCGTGCATGGATCATCAATCTGTGGGCGAGACTCCTGGACAGCCGGATGGCATACGAGAATTTGCAGCAGCTGCTGGCGTGGTCTACCAACCCGAATCTGCTGGACTCCCATCCGCCGTTCCAGATCGACGGCAACTTCGGCGGCACGGCTGCCATCGCAGAGTGCCTGCTGCAAAGTCATTCCGGCGAGATCAATCTGCTGCCGGCGCTGCCGGAATCCTGGCCGGAGGGCAGCATCAGCGGTCTGCGTGCAAGAGGCGGCTTTGAGGTGGATATGACCTGGCACGAGGGCAAGCTGGAATCCGCAGTGATCCGTTCGCTGAGCGGCAATGTCTGCGCCGTCCGTGCCAACACGGTGACCAGCGTGTCCAGCGATGCCGGCGCAGTGGATGCCAAGATGGACGGGGCTTTGCTCACATTCCCCACGGAAAAGGGCATGGCGTACCGTCTGAAAGCGTAAGCGCACAGAGAAAGCAAGCTCGAAACATTCATAGGAGAAACGCAAATCAATTTTATAACTGCCTCTCTTGAAAAGGCATCCGTAGGGTGTGTATTGTGCTGAGGATGCACAAAGTGCAGTCGGGATAATCCCCCTGTCAGCTAACGCTGACATCCCCCTTTTCAAGGGGGACTTTCTTAAAAATTGATTTGTATTCATAGGAGATGGAGCAATTTTGAGAAAAGAGCAGGCGTTTGCTCTGGCGGCAGCCGGTTTGCTGCTGACAGGGTGCGCAAAAATTGAACAGGAATCCCCGAAACTTTCCACGGACGTTGCCACCGGTACCACGGAGCTGGCAACGGAAGAGACCTCGGCTGCGGCGCAGCACCCGTCTGTTGCCCTGCAGGTGCCGGAGATCACCCGGCAGGATGTTTCCATGAAACTGGAGGCGGAGGATGCCGCTGTTCCCACAGGCTGTTCGGTGGCGATGATGCCCCGGCTGGGCTATTCCGGGACAGGCTACCTCAGCGGTCTGGATGCCAAAAACCAGAACAGCCTGGTGCTGGATGCCGACATCCCGGCGACCCAGCACTACGATATCACCGTGGTAGTGGGTGCAAGCGCAGCCTCTACCTGTAAGATCCTGGTGAACGGCGAGTCGGTCTATACCATGAAAACAGATGCCACGGATAATTTTATGCGTGTCAAGATACAGGGCATCTTCCTCAGCGCCGGCGCCTGTGAACTGTCTGTGGTTCCGGTGGACGGCATCGTGGATATCGACTGCGTGGAACTGGTGAACAACACCAGCCTGTATGACGGCACATCCGAGATCGCCGCAGCGCCGATGAATGCCGCCGCCACGGAAAAGACGAAACAGCTATACCAGTTCTTACAGCAGAACTACGGGCAGAAGATCGTGACCGGGCAGTATGTCTCCGACAGCAGCGGCAAGGAGCTGGACGAGATCTACAACATCACCGGAAAGTATCCGCTGATTCGCTTTGCCGATATGAACGCCTATTCGCCAAACGGCGGCGATGAGACAAAAGCCACCGCTGTGGCAGACAGCCTGGCGTGGGCGGAAGAAGGCGGCGTAGTGGGACTGTCCTGGCTGTGGAACGCACCCACCGGAACGGCAAGCTTTTATGAAAAGGACACCTCCTTTGACTTGAAAACGGCGGTAACGGATGCGGATGTTGCCGGCAAGTCGGAGGAGGAACTGTCAAAGATGGTCTCCAACGGCGAGATCACCCAGAACTGCTATGCGCTGATCTCAGACATCGACCACATTTCTGAGGCACTAAAGCCCCTGGCAGATGCCGATGTGCCGGTGTTGTGGCGTCCGCTCCCGGAGGCTGGCGGCGGCTGGTACTGGTGGGGCGCAGACGGGGCAGAGACCTATCAGTGGCTCTGGAATCTGATGTACACCCGGATGACGGAATATCACCATCTGAACAATCTGCTCTGGGTGTGGAACGGACAGAGCAGCAGCTTTCTGGTGGACAGCAGCCAGTATGACATTGCGTCCCTGGACTTGTACGTGGAAAAGGAGGAGACCTACGGCAGCCGCTATGAGCAGTACGTGGCGCTGCGGAACATGGTTTCCTCCGGCAAGCTGCTCGCTATCAGCGAATGCAGCAATCTCCCGGATATGAACGCCATGTTCCGGGACAATGCGGTGTGGTCGTTCTTCGGGCTTTGGTATGCGCCGTATCTGGGCGAGTATACCGACAACAACGCCCTGGTGGAATTCTACAATTCCGAGGCGGCGCTTACCCGGGAGGACTACACGCCTGCCGGATGACCCTCGATTTCATAACAGAATACTTGCAGAACAGAGCGTATCGGATGCAGATGCGCTCTTTTTTATGCGAAGTCGTGGGAAAACTTTCGTTTCTTTGAAGATGGGCTGGAATTCGCTTTTTTTGCGGAAAAGGGTTGACAACGGCGGTGTAATTGTATATAATGAACATATGAACAATCGTTCAAACGAAATTGCATGGAGGAAACGAAAATGAAAAAGGTATTTAAGCTGAATGATCTGGACTGCGCAAACTGCGCCGCAAAGATGGAGGCTGCAATTCAGAAACTGGACGGCGTAAAGTCTGCAACCATCAGTTTCATGACCCAGAAATTGACGCTGGAGGCCGACGATGCGGATTTCGACAAGGTATTGAAGGCTGCACAGAAGTGCATCAGCAAGGTTGAGCCGGACTGCGAGATCATCGTAAAATAAAGGCAATACCGCACAAAGCCCGCCTGGCGGCTTTGCACGCAATCTGCTTGCTGATTTTCCGTCATATTGCACAGAAATCCCTTGACATACGACAGTATGCCTGCGAAATTTCTGCGCAATCTGCCAAAAAATCTGGCTGCGCATCTTACGCACAAGCTTTGTGCGGTGTTGCCTAAACCGGTTCGCATGACACGAGCAACAGGAGGCGGTCTGTATGACAAAACAACAGCGTAAAATTCTGATCAAGATCATCATTGGTGCGGTATTGTTTGCCGTGGCAATGGCAGTCACCCATCTGCTGACGCTGCCTGGTGGGCAGAGCTGCTGATCTTCCTGGCAGTGTATCTGGTGCCGGGATTCAGTGTGCTGGAAAAGGCTGTGCGGAACATTGCGCACGGGCAGGTGTTTGATGAGAATTTTCTGATGACGATCGCCTCCATTGCGGCGTTTGCCATCGGGCAGTATCCGGAGGCGGTGGAAGTCATCCTGTTCTACCAGGTGGGTGAGCTTTTCGAGAAGATCGCCGTAGGACGTTCCCGCCAGGCAGTGTCCGATCTGCTGGATCTCTGCCCGGATGAGGCGACAGTACTCCGGGACGGCAAGCCGGAAACGGTGCTGGTGGACGAAGTGGAAGTGGGCGAACACATTCTGGTGCGCCCCGGCGAAAAGATCCCGCTGGATGCGGAGGTCTTTGAGGGACACACCACCATCGACACCGCTGCGCTGACAGGCGAATCCATGCCGGTGACAGCCGGTGTGGGCGATGCGGTTTGCAGCGGCTGTGTGAATCTGTCCGGTGCGGTGGAACTGGTCGTTACCAAGCCGGCGTCGGAATCCACTGCCTCCAAAATCATGGAGCTGGTGGAAGAATCCGCCTCCAGCAAGGCAAAGACGGAGCAGTTTATCACTAAGTTTGCCCGGTTCTATACGCCCTGCGTGGTCATTGCCGCTGTAATTCTGGCAGTGCTGCCGCCGCTCATTACGGGGCAGGCGTTCTCCGGCTGGATCTATCGTGCGCTGACGTTCCTCATTATCTCCTGCCCATGTGCACTGGTCATCTCTGTGCCGCTGAGCTTTTTCGGCGGTATCGGCTGTGCGTCCAAAAACGGCGTCCTGGTAAAGGGCAGCAACTATCTGGAGGCGCTCTCTCATGCGCAGACGGTAGTCATGGATAAGACTGGTACGCTGACCGAGGGAAAGTTCCATGTGACGGAACAGAACCCGGTGGGCGTGACGGCAGAGGAACAGCTGGAGTTGGCGGCGCTGGCAGAATCGGCGTCCAACCATCCCATTGCGCAGTCGCTGAAGGATGCCTACGGCAAAGCCATTGACGCAGAGCGTGTCACGGATATCCAGGAGATCGCCGGTCACGGCGTGGCTGCCAGGGTGGACGGCAGACAGGTGCTGGCAGGCAATGCGGCTTATCTGGAAGATGCCGGACTCCAGCCGGAAACACCCCACGCCATCGGCACGGCAGTGCATCTGGCAGTGGACGGCGTATATGCCGGATATATCCTCATTGCGGATGCAGTGAAACCGGATGCGGCACAGGCAGTGCAGGCGTTCCGGAAGGCTGGCGTTTCCACGGTGGCGATGCTCACCGGCGACAGCGAATCTGCGGCGAAGGCTGTGGGCGATGCCCTGCAGCTGGACGAAGTACACGCCAAGTGCCTGCCGGCTGACAAGGTGAAGTTCATGCAGGAATACCGCACCAAGCTGTCCAAGGGCAGAACGCTGGTGTTTGTGGGCGACGGCATGAACGATGCGCCGGTTTTGGCACAGTCGGATGTGGGGCGTTGCCATGGGCGGTCTGGGTTCGGATGCAGCCATTGCGGCGGCGGATCTGGTCATCCTGGACGACAAGCCCTCGAAACTGGGGCTGGCGATCCACATTGCCAAGAAAACCATGGGCATTGCACGGCAGAACATCGTGTTTGCACTGGGTGTCAAGGCAATCGTTCTGGTGCTGGGTGCGCTGGGTCTGGCACATATCGGGGCTGCGGTCTTTGCAGACGTGGGCGTTTCGGTAATTGCCATTCTCAACTCCACACGGGCAATGCGGACAAAAGTGAAATAAGCGCTTGTGAAAAGCTTTTCGGGCAGATCTCCGGTCGGGGGTCTGCCTTTTTGTAAAATGTGCAAAAAAGTGGAAAAAAATCTTGACACGGCTTGTCTGATTGTAGTATAATAAAAATAATCACCATTCTTTCCAAAGGGTGGCGTGCAGGAAAAATGCGGCGCAGCAGGATTGCAGCTCCATTTTGAAATGCAGAAAAATCTGAACAGAAAAGGAGCATTTGCATATGCTGCTCGACAAATATTTACCACGCATCGAGTTTGACAGCTACGAGGACTTCAAAGAGAACTATCGTGTAAACATTCCCGATGACTTTAACTTCGGCTTTGACATTGTGGACGAATGGGCGAAACAGGAACCGGAAAAGAAAGCGCTGGTGTGGTGCAATGACCACGGCGAGGAAAAGACGTTCACCTTTACGGACATCTCCCGTCTGTCGAACCAGACCGCAAACTATTTTCAGAGCCTGGGCATCCGGAAAGGCACAGTGGTTATGCTCATCCTGCGCCGCCGCTGGGAATACTGGGTATGCGCTGTGGCACTGCACAAAATCGGCGCCATTCTGATTCCCGGCTCGCTGCAGCTGGCGAAAAAGGATCTGATTTATCGTGGAAACAGCGCACAGATCCACACCATGGTATGTCTGGACGACAAGTATGTCCTGGAGCAGGTGGATGAGGCACAGCCCTCTGTCCCCAGCATCCAGCACAAGATCGTGGTGGGCGGCTCTCACGAGGGCTGGCGCAATTTCCACGAGGAAGTGGAGAAGTTCTCCACAGAGTTTGCACGTCCCACCGGAGACGCCGGCACAAAGGCACACGATCTGATGCTGGTTTACTTCACCTCCGGCACCACCGGTGATCCGAAGATGGTAGAACACGACTACACTCATCCGCTGGGGCATATCGTTACGGCAAAGTACTGGCAGCAGGTGCAGGAAAACAAGCTGCACATGAGCGTTTCGGATTCCGGCTGGGCAAAGTTCGGCTGGGGCAAGATCTACGGGCAGTGGATCTGCGGCGCAGTGATCTTCGCCTATGATATGGACAAGTTTGTGCCGACCCATCTGCTCCAGAAGATGCAGGACTATAAGCTGACCACCTTCTGCGCTCCGCCGACCATGTACCGTTTCATGCTCCAGGAGGATGTGGCATCCTATGACCTGTCCAGCATCCAGAACTTTTCCACCGCCGGCGAACCGCTGAACCCGGAGGTATACAACCGCTGGCAGGAACTCACCGGCAAGGAGATCCGGGAGGGCTTCGGACAGACAGAGGGTTCTGTTCTGCTGGCAAACTTCCCGTGGATCACACCCAAGCCCGGCTCGACCGGCAAGCCGTCTCCGCTGTATGATATTGTATTGCAGCACGATGACGGTACGCTTGCCAAGGACGGCGAGCAGGGCGCTCTGGTGATGCAGAATCTGAAAAAGGCATATCCCACCGGTCTGTTTGTGGGATACTACAAGAACCCGGAAATGACACAAGAGATCCTGGGCGGCGGCAGCTATTGTCCGCACGATGTGTTCATGCGGGATAAGGACGGCTACTACTGGTTCGTGGGCAGAAATGACGACGTTATCAAGTGTTCCGGCTATCGTATCGGACCGTTTGAGGTAGAAAGCGCCCTCATCGAA
>ENA-OQED01000364-OQED01000364.1-human-gut-metagenome-genome-assembly--contig:-NODE-364-length-18217-cov-4.814041_pt1 | contig 18217 bp, 16 predicted proteins | sample MGYA00242790_ERZ504625 | MGnify/ENA primary metagenome ERZ504625 (study PRJEB26092, sample SAMD00036345) | human gut metagenome | host: Homo sapiens | study: EMG produced TPA metagenomics assembly of...
TCGCCCGACTGGTACGTAATCCGGCCAGCAGAAGCATCATCATCGCCAGAGGTTTTCTTATTCTGGGCCTCGAGCTGCTCGGAGGTAATGGTGCCGGTATAGCCCAAGATATGGCATGCCGTCTCGCCATATGGATACTGGCGCTCGGTACGCTCGGCAATCTTGACGCCCGGGAACTCGCCGGCGTGCTCCTGAATATAGGCAACCGTGGAGCGACGGACGTCCGTCGCGATGGTATGCAGGCTCTGAGCACCCTCGGAATTGTCCTGAATATTGCGCAGAACCGCCACGTAGGGCATACCGAGCACGTTGGCAAGATGGCGAACCAGAACCTCATCCTCGGCAAGGTCGCGGTAGGCCACGACAGCAAGTGAGGGACGGTTCTGGACAAGTGCCACGCCATTGCGGTCGAGGATGCGGCCGCGCACAGCGGGTGTGGTAACGGTGCGCGTCTGATTGCTATTAGCCTGCTTTTCGTAATAGTCCGACGAGACCATCTGCATGCCCCACAGCTTGACGGCAAGCGCCGCGAACATCGCGCCCACACCCGTGGTGAGGATGGAGAAGCGGCCCTTAAAGGCGGTCGCCGCGGTATTGCCCTCGCCCTCGGTGGCGCGGCGGGGCCGTTCCATGCTGCGTATCGTAGGTAAAACGAGAATCGCCGCGACGCATGATGACCAGCGCGACCACGATGGCCACTACCAGCACGATACCGGCGATAATAACCGTCATCTGGGAAGACATCTACAGGCCTCCCCTATTTGAGCTTACGGGTCTTGGGCTTAAAGCGCATGCCCGTCTGGCGTCCGCCACGTGCGGAGAATCCATAACCGGACTGCGGCACGACGCCGGACATCAAAAACGGAATGGCAACCAGACCCGTCAGGATCGAAGACGGCAGCGCATGGCCGAAGAGCGCCACGACAAAGCTCGTCTCCAAACCCATAAACAGCAAGATGATGCTGTAGATCACATTAATGACAAGCGCGAAGGCACCCACAGTGATGCCGCGCGCGCTCGGGGTACCGCCCGTCTGACCGGCGGCGCTATGCACCAGGGCAAAAGAACCCACGGTCAGCAGGAGCGACATAACGCCCACCGGCACGGCAGCGGAAAGGTCATAGAACAAGCCGCTGCAAAAACCGCACACGACGGCACGGGTCGGGTCGCCCGAGAACACGCTTAGGCACACCAGGATAATCATAAAGTTGACGCGACCGCCCGCAATGGAGATCTGCGGTGCCAGGCCTGCCTGCAGCAGCACGCACACAATGGCGGCGATTACAAACGTGCGGGAGCTCATCCCCTGCTCGTGTAGATCCATGGACATGCCCCCTATTCGCTCGAGCCGGAATCGGTCGTCTCGGACGTGTCGGAACTGTCATCCGAGCTCTCGTCCTTCGTCTTGGTCGCAGCATCGCGCGACGTTCCCTGCGGCGTGCTATTAGCGGTGCTCACGTCCTCATCCGAGGCCGACTGTTCGTCGGTCAGCGAGGTAATGACCAGCACTTCCTCGTTGTTCTCGGCCGTCGTCTGGGCGCGCACCACAATGGTGTAGTACACGTCGTTAGCCGATTTCTCAACAGACGAGACGGTGCCGAGCGGTAGACCCTTGGGGAACACACCGCCGATGCCCGAGGTCACGATGATGTCGCCAACCTTAACGTCGGAGTCGACGCTCACGTACTCAAGACGCAGCGTGCCGTCAGCCTGACCCTGCAGCATGCCCTGGGCGCGCGTGTCCTGTACCATGGCGGACACACCCGAGTTCTCGTCGCCAATCAGGCGCACGGTGGACGTCTTGGCCGAGACTTCGATGATCTGGCCGATAACACCGGCAGAACTCGTCACGGGCATGTTGATGGTAAGGCCGTCGGCAGAGCCCTTGTCGATGGTAACGGTCGAGGTCCAGGCATCGCCCGAGGCACCAACGATACGAGCAGCGGTCGATTTGAGGTTATAGGTCGACTGCAGGCCGACCAGCCCCTCCAGACGCTCGGCGGTCTTTTGAGCCTCGGAGAGCTCAGCAACCTTTGACGTCAGGACCTCGTTTTGCTTCTTAAGCTCGTCGAGGGTGTCTTGCGAAGCCGTAAGGTTTGAGAACACGTTTCCGATTGCGTTAAAGGGCGCGGCCACAGCCGAGCCCACAAAACGCACCGGCGAGGTAATCGTCGTCACGCCCGAACGCACGGCATGAATCGGCCCCGCCTCGCCCTCGCGAATGTAAAACGTGAGCAGCAGCACCGAAATTACGCTGAAAACAATCAACGGGCGCATACCCGTTGATTGTCGCTTGGTATTCAGATTTGAAGAGAAACCCGAAGATCGTGCCAAATGGAATCCACCTTTTGGAAATTAAGCATTGGTCTGGACGAAGCCACCGTCAAACGCGTTGGCCTCGAGCACGCGGGCGCAGCCGTTGACGACGTTGTCGAGCGCCGTAGGGCTGACGTTGACCGAAACGCCGGTCTCGTCGCGCAGACGCACGTCGAGACCGCGCAGCAGCGCACCGCCACCGGTCAACAGGATGCCGTAGTACATAAGATCCGAGGCAAGATCGGGCGGCGTGGCGTCGAGGGCGTCCTTGACGGCCTTGGCCATCTCGTCGAGCGGCTTGTTGAGCGCGCGACGAATCTCCTCACTCTCGATGCGCACGGTCTTGGGCAGGCCCGTGATCACGTCGCGGCCGTTGACCTCGACGTCGAGCTCGTCCTTGAGCGGCACGGCAGAACCGACCTTGATCTTGATGTCCTCGGCCGTGCGCTCGCCGATAGCCAGGTTATAGGCATCGCGAACGTGGGTAAGGATGGCCTGATCAAACTCGTCACCGGCAATGCGGATGGACTGCGACACGACGATACCGCCCATGGCGATAACGGCGACCTCGGTGGTACCGCCACCGATATCGATGACCATGGAGCCAGTGGGCTCCTCGACAGGCAAGTCGGCGCCGATGGCAGCGGCCATGGGCTCCTCGATCAGGTATGCCTGGCGGGCACCGGCCTGGATCGTAGCCTCAAAAACGGCGCGCTTCTCGACCGACGTGACACCGGAGGGGACGCAGACGACAACGCGCGGACGCGGGGTCCACGGATAGCGCTTCTCGGACGCCTTGTCGATAAAATAGCGAAGCATGGCCTCGGTAACGTCAAAGTCGGCGATAACGCCGTCCTTAAGGGGACGCACAGCCACAATGTTGCCGGGCGTACGGCCGAGCATGCGCTTTGCCTCGATACCGACAGCAGGATGCGCTCATCGTTCTTGTCGATGGCGACAACGGAGGGCTCGCGAATGACGATGCCCTTGCCGCGCACGGAGACAAGCGTGTTGGCGGTGCCGAGGTCGATGGCAAGATCGCCCGCATAGCTACCGAAGAACATATCCATCAAAGAAAACAACGCAACTCCTGATGTGTTGGATGATTGCTGGAAAACTACTAGCCCATCATACTAGCGCAAGCCCGGCACCTCACTTGCGGTGAAGCACCGGGCAGCGCCAAATCTCATAAGGTCACTACTGGTTGTCAGCGGCCGAGAGATCGATGTCGAGCGAGGAGACGGCCCAACCGATATGGTTGTCGGAGCGCACGAACTTGACGGTGTACTCTTGCTCGCCGCCCTTGGACAGCGACGCCTTGACCTTGGCGGTGGTCTCGGTCATAGACTGGTCCATGCCCTCGATGGAGACGGTGGCGCCCTGCGGGATCGAGGAAACGATCATCGCCTTGGCGTCCTCGGACAGGCTGGAGGCCAGACAGGACTCAGCCTTGGCGGTATCGCCGTCACCGGCAGCCTGGAACAGGTCGGTGACAACAGACTCCTGCGAGGGAAAGCCCAGGCCGCGCGTGTAGGCGAAGCCAAGACCGCCTGCGGCAATGACGATCAGCAGAAGCAACACCAAGAAAACCTTGAGGCCCGTGTGGCGATGGCGACGACGGACCTTGGCCTCCTTGCGGTCCTGCTGAACCATCTCGGACTCGGACAGGGTGAAGAAGCCGGTGTCCGAGGGGTCGGGCATAAATTGACCGGTAGCACCCGTGGGGTCGAGCGGGTCGACGGCGGGAGCATCCATCGCGGGAGCCGGCGCCGTGGCCATGGCCGTCTGGGCCGAAAGCGCGGCGAGGGAATCGTGCACGCGGGCAAGCTCGTCGGCCTGCTCGGGCGTGAGCTGGTAGATGCCATCGGCGGTGGCGGCGTTAAAGGCATCGAGCGCGTCAGAGGGGCGACCGGCGGCAGAGAGCGCCTCGCCCATACCGGCGTTAAGCGCACGTGTGTCGTCGCGCGGACCGGCAAAGTCAATGGCCGTGCGGTAGGTCTCTACGGCGTCTGCCGGACGGCCGAGCTTAATGAAGCAGCGGCCAAGATCGCCGAGGGCGGCGGCGGGAGCCGGGTTGGCGCCATCGATGGCAGCCTGACGGAAGGCGGTGCCGGCATTGGCATAATCGCCCGACTGGAACAGGGCGTTGCCCAGACCCAGATAGGCCTTAAACGGCGTGGCATAGGATGCATCCTGCGTTGCAGCGGAGAAAGCCTGGGCTGCGGTCACATAGTCACCCACGGCAGCAAGCGCCTTGCCGCGGTTGGTAAGCAGCGCGCCGCGCTTGCCATAGGTACCGTCGTTAAGGGCGGCGGCGTAGGCCTCGGCGGCCTCGGCATACATGCCCAAGTGCATCAAGGCGTTGCCGCGCAGATGGTCGGCCTCGCCCATAATCTCACCGGGGGTCTTTGCCGCACCGAGCATCTGGGCGGCAGCGGAATAATCACCCGCGCGATAAGCGGCGCGGCCCTGTTGGATCAGCTGGCTATTCAAGGAAGTCCCCTTTACTCGTGAACGATCTCGACATGGACGATCTCGTCACCGGCACGCAGCTGCGAGATGACGTCGAGGCCCTCGACCGTGGTGCCAAAGACGGTATAGCCGGAGTCGAGGTTGTGCTGGGCACCCAGGCAGAAGTAGAACTGCGAACCTGCGGAATCGGGATCCATGGAACGTGCCATGGCAAGCGCGCCGTCGACGTGGCTGTTACGCGGGTTGGTAGCGAACTCGCCCTTGATGCAGTAGCCGGGGCCACCGGTACCGGGCATGCCGTCGGGGCCCTCAAGGCCGGCGGCGACATCGGCGCCGGACATATCGCGGGTATTGGGGTCGCCGCCCTGGATCACAAAACCGGGCACATAGCGATGGAACTTAAGGCCGTCGTAAAAACCCATCGTGGAAAGCTCGCAGAAGTTCGCCACGTGGATGGGGGCGCCCTCGCCGTCAAACTTGACCTTGATGGTGCCCTTCGACGTCTCGATCACCGCGCACTCATCGCCGGCAAGCTGATACTCGGGCGTGTAGAGCTCTTTCTTAAAACCAAACATGTGGTTCCTTCCTCGTGCGTTTAAAGCATATTTGGTCAAATTGTAGCAATAAGCACGGGCTTCCATCAATTGCGCACGCAGGTTATGCCGCCGGAGGGCAACAAATTACGAACGTTGCTGCGGTCTCCATGCGCTCACGTTGGCGTCGTACTGGTTAAGCGCGCTGTTGCCGCCTTGTGCGATGGGCGCCAGGATCTCGCTCTGACGGGCGCTCAGCGACTCGCCGTCGGGAATGGACAGCGAGATATCCCAGCTCTGGCAGATCACGTCGACACGCTCGTACATCCACTGGGCAAGCTGCTTTAGATGATCGATGTCCTCCGCATAGACGGTGTCGTCCTGAACCTTGAGGTTATTGAGCTCATCCTGGGTCTTTTTAATCTGATCGCGCAGGGCATAAGCGCTCTGCGACAGCTCCTGGCGGGTGGAGAGCGGCGTACGCAGATAGCCGTTATTAAACGAATCGATGACCTCGCCGATCTGATCATCGTCGCTGTACGACACGATGGTCTGGTACAGGCCGTCGAGCCTGGCGTAGAGCTGGTCGTCGGTTAAGACGGTCTCCTCCTGAACGACCTCGGACGCATCCTCTTGCTTGGACTCTTTCTCGGTGGCCTCGCCCTTTTGGCGCGACGGGAAGGTGGTCTTGGCGGCCTGGCCAAACTGGTCGTAGAAGCCGGGCATGACGCCCATAGGATCGGCAGTCACAAACCAATACGCACCACCGCACACGGCGGCGAGCACCGCGATGACGATAAGCGGTTTGGGGATATGGCGCTTGTGCTTGTGATAGGCATCCTCGTCGGGATGGACCTTGCGCTTGGCCTTTTGCTTTTTGGGCTGGACATCATCGCGCAGGGACACCGGTGTGGGGATATCGACCTTGGGGATGCCAAAATCCTTGTCGAAGGCCGGCAGCACGCAGGTCTCGTTGGGATCGGCGGCATCCGAGAGCACCGCGGCGGCAGAGGCCGGCGCATGGGGCACCTCAGTATCGATCTGCTCCTGCGTCAAGCGCGGGAAGCCGGCCGTGCGGCCTGCCGCCAAATCGGATGCGGCCGCGTCTTTGGAAAGGATGCCCGGGGCGGGGCGCCCGCACTTGGGACAGGTGCGATCATGCGGGGACAGGCGTGCGCCACAACCATCGCAGAATACGAACTCGGTATGCTCGGGACCGTCGCCCGGACCAACGTATGCGTTGCAATAGGGGCAGAACGAGGCGCCGTCCTCTATGGTCTTAAGGCAATGCGGGCAGATCACGGCTTCCTCTTTTCGGAGCAATTCATACAGTCGAGGTTAGAGCATAACATCGCCACGCCCCCACAGGAGCAAGGCACCAATTCAACATCGCCAGGGTAGTCTTTGTGGAGGGATGATTTTTCTGGGACGGGGATTAGAAAATCATCCCCCGGGCGGCTGGAGCTAGGCTTTCTTTACGGGCTTTTTCTTCTTGCTCGGCATCGAGACCTTAATGCCCTGGGCGGACTTGGTCACACGCGAGCGAGTGACGCCCGTGCCCTTCTTTTTCTTGGGCTGGGCCTTTTCCACACCCTCGAGCGCGCGAACCTCGGCCTCGCGAGCGGTGCGCTCCTCACGGCGCTGCGCCATATCGGCGGCGACGCGCTTGGCAAAACGCTGGGCAGTTGAACCCGTCGAGCTCACCTTGCCGCCACCGCGACCCAGACGGACGCGAACGCCACGGCCAAAGCCGGTGGCAGCATGGCGACGACGCGGCTTAAGCGAATCCATGATCGTGGCGAGCTTAAAGAACACCGTGCAGGTAAAGACGACGATCGCCAGCAAGATAACCGCCTCGCCCATCGAAAGATTAGCGATGGACAGCAGTTCCGGGAATCCGATAACGCCCACCAAGATACCGACGACGACAAATACAAAGAGCACCACGCGCAAGGGAGTGAGCGGCTGCGAGATGCGCCAGATCAGGCTCACGCTCGTCGCGCACGACGTGAGCAGGCACATGGTCGAAAGCGTGAGCTGGTTAAAGCCGAACACGCGCGCCACAAAGATATCGAGCGCCGCAGCCATAATGACCGCCAGCGACGCCGGCAGCGCACGCTTGAGCACGTTGGTCAAGAATGACCCCTTCACGCGGGCATTATTGGGCTCCAAACCCAGCACAAAGCCCGGCGCGCCGATGCAGAAGAAGTTGATGAGTGTCATCTGAATCGGCTCGAAGGGATACGGCGGAAACGCGATGCACAGCGCCGCCAAGCCCATCGAGAACAGCGTCTTGGTCAGGAACAGCGCCGCAGAGCGCTGCAAGTTGTTGATGGAGCGACGGCCCTCGGCCACCACGGCGGGCATCGAGGCAAAATCATTGTCGACCAGCACGATCTCGGCCACGTTGCGCGCGGCATCGGAGCCGGCGGCCATGGCCACGGAGCAGTCTGCCTCCTTGAGCGCCAGCACGTCGTTGACGCCGTCGCCCGTCATGGCAACGGTATGGTCGCGACGCTTGAGCGCCTGCACGAGCTCGCGCTTCTGTTGCGGGGTCACGCGGCCAAAGACGTGATAGCGGTCCACCGCCGCATCAATCTTGGACGGCGTATCGAGCGTCGTGGCGTCGACGTAGGCATCGGCCCCCGGAACGCCCACCACGCGCGCGATCGACGACACCGTGCGCGGGTCGTCGCCGCTGATCACGTTGAGGGTCACGCCCTGCTCGTTAAAGTAGCCGATGGTCTCGGCGGCCGAAGTGCGAATCTCATCGCGAATGGTCACAAAGCCCACGGGCTCGGCCTCGCCCGCCATATCGCCGTCGGGCGTAAAGCCGTCCACACGGGCCACCACAAGCACGCGGCAGGTGTCGGCAAGCTCGGCCACACGGTTCTCGACCTGCGCAAAGGCGCGCGCCGAAAGCACAAATTGCGCTGCGCCCATCACATAGGAGCCCTGCGCAAACGAGGCGCCGCTCCACTTTTTAGACGACGAGAACGGAATGACCGCCAGCGGCTCGGACACCTCGACCGGGCGGTCGGCGTAGTAGTTGAGCAGCGCCTGACAGGTCTCGTTGGCGTCTGCCGAGGTGGCACGCGCTACGTTGGCAAGCGCAAAATCGAGGACCGTGGTCTCGACGGGGACAGCTGCCTCGTCCGAGTCCGCGCCAAAGCCAACGCCCTCAACAGGCAGCGGATAAGTGCCCTCGACCTCCATGCGACCCGACGTGATGGTGCCCGTCTTGTCCAGGCACAGCACGTCGACGCGCGCGAGCGTCTCGATGCAGTAGAGCTGCTGCGCGAGAACCTTGCGGCGCGCCAGACGCACCGTGGCGATGGCAAGCACCGACGAGGTCAGCAGCACCAGGCCCTGCGGAATCATGCCCAAAAGAGCGCCCACCGTAGACAGCAGCGCCGACGAAGGCACGCGACCGGCAAGCAGCTCGGAAAAACACCACGAAAGCGCGCTATCGCCCGGCGTACCGGCAGCATCCCACAGCTCGCTCACGCTCGAGGCAAAGAGTGCCAGGCCGAGCGGAATCATAATGAGGCTCGCAAAGCGCACGATAGAGTTCAGCGCATTCATGATCTCGGAATTGACCTTTTTGACGTACTTGGTCTCGTTGTTGATCTTTGCCACATAGTTGTCGGCGCCAACATGGATCACGCGAGCGCGCAGCAGGCCCGAGTCGATAAAGCTGCCACTCATGAGCTCGGAGCCGGGCTGCTTTTTGATGAGATCGCTCTCGCCCGTCAGCAGGCTCTCGTTAACGAGCGCCTCACCCGACACCACCACGGCGTCGGCCGGAATCTGGTCACCGCGCCCCAGGCGAATAATGTCGTCGAGCACGATCTGGTCCAAGTCGAGCTCCACCTCGGCACCGTCGCGCACCGCGATGGCCTTCTTAGAGGTCAACAGCGTAAGCTTATCGACCATCTTCTTGGAGCGCATGGACTGGATGACGCCGATGGCGGTATTCAAGAACACCACGAACAGGAACGTCAGGTTCTTAAACGAACCGGTCAGCAACACCAAAATCGCCAAGACAGCGTTGATCAAGTTAAACAGCGTGCAGAGGTTTTCGATGATGAGCTCTTTGACAGATTTGGTCTTAAGCTCCATGTTGCGGTTGATCTTACCGGCGGCAATGCGCTCCTCGACCTCGGCGGTCGAAAGCCCGCGCTCGATATCCGTTGCTGCCATACCACGTCCCATCACGTCGCGTCGGTATAAGAAAACCGCCCGGACCATGCGAGGTTCGGACGGTCTTACGTTCGATGGTGCCCCATGTTGGATTCGAACCAACGGCCTTCTGCTCCGGAGGCAGACGCTCTAATCCCCTGAGCTAATAGGGCGAACGGTTGGCATTATACCCAAGAGCGCCACGGGCTAACAAAATAATAGAAAAAGCTTTGCAATTACGTGGGAGACACGGCGCAGAGGCTCACTTTAGAACGCAAAAGTGAAATAATTAGTATAAACTCACATGCACCATATATACACGGCTCGCGATGCGGGCCGTTTTTGCAAACATTATCCAACGAGGTGAGAGGCACACTATGATTGCGATTTTAAAGCAGAGCGCCAGCGACGAGGCCGTCGGCCATATCGTCAGCTGGATTGAGAAGAAGGGTCTCAAGACCGACGTCTCACGCGGCGAGAACGAGACCATCATCGGCCTGGTGGGCGATACGACCAAGATCGACCCGTTTCTGCTCGAGTCCATGGATGTCGTCGAGCGCGTGCAGCGCGTCTCCGAGCCCTTTAAGCGCGCCAACCGCAAGTTCCACCCCGAGGACTCCGTCATCGACTGCGGCCACGGCGTCAAGATCGGCGGCGACCAGTTCCAGGTCATCGCCGGTCCCTGCTCTGTCGAGGGCGAAAACCTCATTCGCATCGCACGACGCGTAAAGGCCGCCGGCGCCACGATGCTGCGCGGTGGCGCCTACAAGCCCCGTACCTCCCCTTACGCCTACCAGGGCATGGGCCCCGCCGGCCTGGACCTGCTATGCGAGGCATCCGCCGAGCTCGACATGCCGATCGTCACCGAGATCATGGATCCGCGCGACGTGCAGGTCTTCTTGGATAAAAAGATCGACGTCATGCAGATCGGCGCCCGCAACGCGCAAAACTTCCCCCTGCTCAAGGAGGTCGGCAAGACCAAGACCCCGATCCTGCTCAAGCGTGGCATGTCCGGCACCGTCGATGAGCTGCTCATGGCTGCCGAGTACATCATGAGCGAGGGCAACGATAACGTCATCCTGTGCGAGCGCGGCATTCGCACCTTCGAGACCCGCACCCGCAATACCTTCGACCTCAACGCCGTGCCGGTGCTGCACCACCTGTCGCACCTGCCCGTCGTCGCCGACCCCAGCCACGCCACCGGTTACACCCGCTATGTTGAGCCCATGGCGCTCGCCGCGACTGCCTGCGGCGCCAACGGTCTGGAGATCGAGGTCCACGACGACCCGAGCCACGCTTGGTCCGACGGCGCCCAGGCCCTCACCCCCGACCAGTTCGACGACACCATGCGCCGCATCCGCGCCATCCGCGAGGTCGTCTGCCAAGAGACCGTTCAGGAGTAGACCATGGGTACGGTGAGAAACGCACGCGTTAACCAGGGTGGCCCCAAGTGCGCCGGCATCGTGGGCCTGGGCCTCATCGGCGGCAGCTTTGCCCGCGGCTATGCGCAGGCGGGCGTCCGCGTGCTGGCCTGGGACCCCGATGACGACGTCATGACGGCCGCCAGCATGGGCACCGTCGCCGGCGAGCTCAACGACGAGACGCTCGGCGAGTGCGACATCATAGTCCTTGCCTGCTATCCTAAAGGATGCATCGAGTGGCTCGAGGCCCACGCTCAGGCGCTCGCCGACGCCACCGACACCGATGCCATCATGGGCCCCGTGGTGATCGACACCGTGGGTGTGAAGGGCATCGTGTGTGAGCGGGCCTTTGAGCTCGCACGAGAGCACGGCTTTTACTTTGTGGGCGCACACCCCATGGCGGGCACCCAGTTCTCGGGCTACGCGCACTCCCGCGCCGACCTGTTCCAGGGCGCACCGCTCGTGCTCGTTCCGCCCGCGGTAGACGATGCCCTTAAGCTGGAGCTCTTGGGCCAGGTGCGCGAGATGGTGCGCCCCTTGGGGTTTGGCAAGTTCAGCGTGACCACCGCCGCCGAGCACGACCGCGTGATCGCCTTTACAAGCCAGCTCGCACACGTGGTGTCCAACGCCTACGTAAAGAGCCCCACCGCCCAGGTCCACCACGGCTTTTCGGCCGGTAGCTACCGCGACCTCACCCGCGTGGCCCACCTCAACCCGAGATGTGGTCCGAGCTCATGATCGACGACGCTGACGCGCTCGCCTTCGAGATCGACCATCTGATCGATTCGCTCGGCGCCTACAGCCGTGCGCTCAAGGACCGCGACCAGCGCTATCTGGAAAATCTCCTTGCCGAGGGCGATCGCATCAAGCGCGCACTCGACGACGAGAGCGCCCACTAGACCACCCATCACGCCAGGTCGAAAGGACCATAGCTTATGGCGATTTCCATCGATATCGACACCGCACGTCCCTACCAGGTACACGTGGGCACCTTTTTGCTGGAGCAGGCAGGGCCGCTCGTTCGCGCCACCGCCGGAGGCACTCGCGCCATCATCGTGACGGACACCAACGTGGGTCCGCTCTACCAGATGCCCGTTAAGCAGAGCCTGGAGGCGTCAGGCTATGAGGTAAGCATCTGCACCTTCGAGGCCGGCGAGGCACACAAGCGCGCCGAGACCTACGTTGCCATTCTTGAGTTTGTGGCCGAGCACGAGCTTTCGCGTTCCGACGTGATCGTGGCGCTCGGCGGCGGCGTCGTGGGCGACGTGGCCGGCTTTGTGGCCGCCACCTACATGCGTGGCTGCAAGTTTGTGCAGATCCCGACGAGCCTGCTCGCCATGGTGGACTCGTCGGTGGGCGGCAAGACGGCCATCGACCTGGCCGCCGGCAAAAATCTCGCCGGAGCCTTTTGGCAGCCGAGTGTTGTTATCGCCGATGTGGGATGCCTGGCCACCCTCACGCCCGAGCAGTTCGCTGACGGCTGCGGCGAGGTCGTCAAGCACGCCGTGATTGCCGATCCAGAGCTTTTCGCGGAACTGGAGAAAACCCCGCTCACGCTGGAGCTGCTAAACCGCGACGTGGCTCGCGTGGCACTCATCATCGCCCGCAATATCGACATTAAGCGCGCCGTGGTCGTAGCCGACGAGCGCGAAACTAACCAGCGAAAGCTGCTCAACTTTGGGCACAGCGCCGGACATGCCGTCGAGGCCTGCGAGCACTTTGAGCTGGGACACGGCAACTGCGTGTCGATCGGCATGGGCATCATCACGCGTGCCGCGGCCCTGCACGGTATTTGTGACACCGAACTTCCCGGCCGCATCGAAGAGCTCTGCGCCCGTCATGGCCTTAAGACTCGCTGTGAGCTTTCGGCCGATGCCATCTTTGCCGAGGCGCTGCACGACAAAAAACGCGCCGGTGACACCATCGACCTGGTGATTCCGCACGGCATTGGCCGCTGCAGCATCGACCGCACGCCGCTTTCCACTTTCCACGAACTCATTGCCGAGGGCCTCGGCCAGAAGGGAGACGCTTCCGCATGCTAGCCCGCATCACCCCGTCCCCGCTTAAGGGCACTGTTCCCGCCATCGCGTCCAAGTCGATGGCGCACCGCCTGATCATCTGCGCCGCGCTCGCCAACGGCGAGACGCACGTCGCCTGCAATACCACCTGCGCCGACATCGAGGCCACGGTCCGCTGCCTCACGGCGCTCGGCGCCCGCATCGAGACCGTCGAGGATGGCTTCCAGGTCCACCCCACCATGAAAAGCGTTGAATTTGGACTGCTCAAGGCCCTTGCCGGCGGTACGCTCGACTGCGGAGAGAGCGGCTCCACACTACGCTTTATGCTGCCCGTCGCCTGCGCGCTGGGAGCCGAGGCCACGTTTGTGGGCCAGGGCCGTCTGGGCGCCCGCCCGCTCTCCCCGCTCTCGGACGAGATCATCGCCGCCGGCTGCGACCTGCAGGGTCTGGGCAGCTTTCCGCTCAAGACGAGCGGCCGCATGCGCCCGGGAACCTTTGCGCTGCCGGGCAATGTGAGCTCGCAGTACATCTCGGGCCTACTGTTGGCGGCCCCGCTTTTGGCCCAGCCCTCCTGCGTGCAGGTGACCGGCCTCATTGAGAGCCGTCCCTACATCAACCTGACGATCCAGGCCATGAAGGCCTTTGGCGTCGAGGTCAACGTCGAGCGTGTTCCGGCCAAGGACGGCAAACCCGAGGTCACGAACTTCCGCGTGAGTAGCGGCTCGTACCGCACGCCCGGCAACGTGGCTGTCGAGGGCGACTGGTCCAACGCCGCCTTTTGGCTATGCGCCGGCGCCATCGGCTCCGACCCCATCACCGTCGAGGGCGTGTCGCTCAGCTCCGCGCAGGGCGACCGCAACGTACTTGCCGCGCTCTCGCGCTTTGGCGCCCGCATCGTGCGCTCCACCAACGCCGCCACCGTGCAGTCCGACAAGCTCGCCGGCTTTGAGATGAGCGCCCACGACATCCCCGATCTGGTGCCCGTTATCTCTGCCGTGGCATCGCTGGCGCAAGGCCGCACGTTCATCCGCGATTGCGCCCGCCTGCGCATCAAGGAATCCGACCGCTTGGCCACCACCACGCGCGAGCTCACCGCACTGGGTGCGCAGGTGCGTATTGCCGGCGACGATCTCATCATCAAGGGCGTCGACACCTTTACCGGCGGCGAGGTCGATTCGCACAACGACCACCGCATCGCCATGATGGCTGCCATCGCTGCGAGCCGTGCCACCGGCGAGGTCGTGATCCACGGCGCCGAGGCCGTCAACAAGTCCTATCCCGATTTCTTCGACCACTACCGCCTGCTGGGCGGCAAGGTCACGCTCGAGGAGGAATAGCATGTCCTCGACCTTTGGCAACGTTTTGCATCTGAGCATTTTCGGCCAGTCGCACTCCCCTGCTATCGGCTGCTCGCTCGACGGCATTCCCGCTGGTATCGCCGTTGACCAGGAGCAGCTGCAGGCCTTTTTGGACCGTCGCGCCCCCGGTCGCGACGAGACCGCAACCAAGCGCCGCGAGGCTGACGCCGCGCACATCATCGCCGGCGTTGTAGAGGGACACACCACTGGCGCACCTATAGCCGCGATTATCGAGAACACCAACACGCGCTCCAAAGACTATTCCGAGCTGCGCCGCAAGCCCCGCCCCGGACACGCAGACTTTCCCGCGCGCGTGAAATACCACAACATGCACGACGTCGCCGGCGGCGGACACTTCTCCGGCCGCCTGACGGCCCCCCTATGCATCGCCGGCGGCATCGCGCTGCAGGCACTCGAGGCCCGTGGCATCAAGGTCATGGCGCACGTCGCGCAGATAGGCGGCATTTCCGACCTGCCTATGGACGACATGACCTATCGCGAGGCCGACCGCAAGGCAATCCTTACGAACGACCTGCCCTGCATTGACGCCGCCGCTGCCGGCCGCATGCGCGAGGAAATTCTGGCCGCGCGCGACGAGCTCGACAGCATCGGCGGCATCGTGGAATGTGGCATCTACGGCCTGCCCGCGGGCATCGGTGACCCCATGTTCGACGGCATCGAGAACCGCATCGCACAAATCGCGTTTGGCATTCCCGCCGTGAAGGGCGTAGAGTTTGGCATGGGCTTTGCCGTAGCAGCCATGCGCGGCAGCGAGAACAACGATCCGTATCGTATTGATGCCGAGACCGGCGAGATTGCGGTCGAGTCCAACAACGCCGGCGGCATCCTCGGCGGTATTTCGACCGGCGCGCCCGTCATGTGGCGCATGGCAGTAAAGCCGACGCCCTCGATTGGCCGCGAGCAGCAGACGGTGGACATGGACGCTATGGAAAATGCCGAGCTCTCGGTCCACGGCCGTCACGATCCCTGCATCGTCCCGCGCGCCGTCCCCGTAGCCGAGACAGCCGCCGCCCTCGCGATTTGGGACGCCCTCCTCGAGGACGCCGCCCAGCGCTAAAAATCTCCGGGGGCCAACTCCGGCCCCCACGCCCACCCAGTGATTTTTCTGGGACGGGGATTAATAAATCATTGTGTACCTAATGATTTTTTAATCCCCGTCCCAGAAAAATCACCGACACGTGAAAGGGGTCCCTATGGACCTTGCTGACATCCGCAAGACCATCGATGACATCGACACCACGCTGCTCAATAGCTTTGTCAAACGCATGGACATTGCCACCGAGGTCGCTAAATCCAAGATCGAGATGGGCAAGGCCGTCTTTGACCCCGCCCGCGAGCGCTCCAAACTCAACAACCTCGCCAGCCGCGCACCCGAGCGCTACGAAGCCCAGACCATCACCCTGTTCCGTCTCCTCATGAGCATGAGCAAGGCCGAGCAGCAGCGCTACATCAACGAGCTCAAGGGCATCACGGTGTCGCAAAAGGCCCATGCCACGGCCGCAGCCTTTGACACGCCCTTCCCCCAGACGGCCACCGTCGCCTGTCAGGGCGTTGAAGGCGCCTACAGTCAGATCGCCGCGTGCAAGCTCTTCGACGTGCCCGATATCGCCTTCTTTGAGACCTTCGAGGGCGTTATGCGCGCCGTACGCGACGGCTTTTGCGAGTTTGGTGTGCTACCCATCGAAAACTCCACCGCAGGCTCGGTCAACGCCGTCTACGACTTGCTCGCCCAGTTCGACTTCCATATCGTGCGCTCGCTGCGCCTCAAGATCGATCACAACCTGCTCGTCAAACCCGGCACCAAGCTCCAGGACGTGCGCGAGGTCTACAGCCACGGCCAAGCCATTGCCCAGTGCGCCGGCTTTATCGCGGGCCACGGCCTGCATGCCACCAAGTACCCCAACACCGCCATGTCGGCCGAGATGGTCGCCAACTCCGAGCGCACCGACGTCGCCGCCATCGCCTCGCGCAGCTGTGCCGCGCTGTATGGCCTCGAGATGCTGGAGCCCAATATCCAGGACTCAGACAACAACTACACGCGCTTTGTCGTCATCAGCCGCGAGCCGCGCGTCTACCCCGGCGCCAACCGTACCTCGCTCATGATCACCACGGCCAACGAGCCGGGTGCCCTCTATCGCGTGCTCGAGCGCTTCTACGCACTCAACATCAACCTCATCAAGCTCGAGAGCCGTCCCATCCCCGGGCATGACTTTGAGTTTATGTTCTACTTTGACCTGGATTGCCCCTTTGGTAGCAAGGCCCTCGACGACTTGCTCGACTCCATCGATGACGTGTGCGAGAGCTTCACCTACTTTGGCAGTTACACGGAGGTGCTCTAGATGACCGATGTCGCCGCAACCCGCCCCTACGGCGTGCTGGGCCGCATGCTGGGCCACAGCTACACCCCGACCATCTACAAGGAGCTCGCGGGGCTAGAGTATGTGCGTTTTGAGCGCGAGCCCGAGGACCTCCAGGCTTTTATGACGGGTGACGAATGGGAGGGCACCAACGTGACCATCCCCTACAAGCGCGCCGTCATGGAATACCTGGACGAGCTGAGTCCACTCGCCGAGCGTATGGGAAACGTCAACACCATCACGCGCCTGCCCGACGGCCGCCTGCGCGGCGACAACACCGACTACTTCGGCTTTCAGTGCCTAGTCGAAGAGCTGGGCGTTGAGGTCGCCGGCAAGATGGCCCTCGTGCTCGGTGCCACCGGTGCGCCGGCACCACTGCCAGCATGGTGCTCGGCGACCTGGGCGCCATCGTCGTGCCGGTCGGCCGCACGAGCGAAGTCAACTACGACAACATCGCGCAGCAGTCCGACGCCGCCCTGCTCGTCAACTGCACACCTGCCGGCATGTTCCCCCACTGCCCCGACGCGCCTTGCACGCTCGAAGGGCTAGATGCGCTCGAAGGCGTTATCGACATTGTCTACAACCCCGCTCGCACGGGCCTGATGCTCGAGGCCGAGCGCCGCGGCATCCCCTGCATCGGTGGTCTGCTCATGCTTGTGGCACAGGCGGCGCAGGCCGTTGAGCGCTATACCGGCCAGGTCACCCCGCGCAAGCGCATCTTGGACATAACGGAGCGTCTGTCCCGCCGCGAGCAAAACATTGCCCTGATCGGCATGCCGGGTTCGGGCAAGACCCGCGTGGGCGAGCAGATCGCCCTGCTCACGGGTCGCGAGCACATCGACTTGGATCACGCGCTCGAGGAGCGTCTGGGCATGCCCTGTGCCGACTTTATCGTCGAGCGCGGCGAGGTGGCCTTCCGCAAGCAGGAGACGGCGGCGCTGGCCGACATCTCCAAGCGCAGCGGCCTGGTGCTCTCCACCGGCGGCGGCGTGGTAACGCGCGACGAGAACTACCCGCTGCTGCACCAGAACAGCCAGATCGTGATGCTCAACCGTAAGCTCGATGAGCTCGCACACAAGGGCCGCCCCATCACCGCACGCGACGGCATCGATAAGCTGGCTGAACAGCGCATGTCACACTACCGCGCCTGGGCCGACTACATCATCGACTCACGCGACTGCGCCGCCAACACCGCCCAAGCCCTCCTCGACACCCTCCCACCCGCTCTCTAACCAAAACCACCACAAAGGGGACAGGCGCCTTTGTGGTGGTTTTCCAATCGCAAAGGAAGCAACCATGAAAGCACTCGTCATCAACGGCCCCAACCTCAACATGCTCGGCATTCGCGAGCCGGGCATCTATGGCAGCGACAACTACGACCGCTTAGTGCAGATCTGCCAGGAAGCAGGCGCCGCACAGGGCTTCGACGAGGTCGAGGTTTTCCAGTCCAACCACGAGGGCAGCATCGTCGACAAGATCCAGGAGGCCTACGGCAAGGTCGACGGAATCGTCATCAACCCGGCAGCCTACACGCACACC